>CECB01004694.1_pt1 | contig 265495 bp, 204 predicted proteins | sample 554791 | NCBI WGS metagenome assembly CECB01 (sample SAMEA3182072, study PRJEB8094) | gut metagenome | biome: human; feature: gut; material: Stool; isolation source: human stools | place: Canada | collected 2012-01-30
ATAATAAATAGTTATCACTCTTTAGGAGAAGATTCTTAACCTTCTCCTTGGATGAAAATTTTGAAGAATGACTTTTTGTTTGGCGGTGCTGACGTGGGTGTAGATTTGGGTGGTGGCGAGTGAGCTGTGGCCGAGAATGGTTTGGATGTATTTGATGTCTACACCTTCTTCCAAGAGGAGGGTGGCGAAGGTATGGCGGAATGTGTGGGGCGTTACGGGTTTGAGGATGCCGGATTTCAAGGCCAGTTTTTTGACCATGATTCTTACCGACTGGGAGGAGAGGTTATGGCCCCTTCGGTTGATGAAGAAGCATGTGTTTGGCCGCGATGAGGACAGACACAGGCGCTGGTATTCCCGGAGGGCTTCAAGAATAGCCTCCTGGCATATTTGAATGACACGCTCCTTGCCGCCTTTTCCATAGACTTTGATGAAGCCGTTAGCGAGGTTTACGGAGGAAAGGCGCAGGGCACATAGTTCCGATACCCGGATGCCGGTGCCGAATAAGAGTTCTACTACCGCAATGTTGCGGATGATTTCCTGATAGTGATGTCCCGTTTTGCCGGAACAGGCGTTTTTTTCCCGGTAAAGTGTCGTCAGGATGGACGTTACTTCCATGGAGTCCATCACGGGAGGGAGCAGGAAGGGGACCTTGATGTTGATTTTGAGCTTCCGCATGGGGTTGATGAAGTCGTCGTCTTCCATTTCAATGAAGTTCAGCATGGCTTTGAGCGTGGCCATTTTTCTTTTCATGGTTTTGGGCTGGAAGCATGACAGCGATTTGACGTATTGCTTCAAGTCTTCCGCGGAGATGGAAGGCAGGGAGTAAACCGATCTTTGATCAATCATGAAGCCGGCGAATTGCCGCAAGTCGGTTGCGTAGGCTTTCAGGGTCTTTTCGCTGAGGTTTTTTTCATATTGGGAATGGAACAGGAATCGTTCGATGGTTTTTTCCAATAGCGGCGAGTGTGATGTGTTTGGCATGACGGAACGGAATAGTGAGAGTGCCGTACGGGTGCAAGGCCCTTTTTGTGCCTGAATCAGGCAGGGAGGTTCGGGCCATGGGACAGGCGCAGTAAAAAAACGGGAAATAAAGGGAAAAGGGTGGCCTGAGAAGTCGGGGAGGAGCGGTTTTCATGAGTAGGACGAAAAAGAAAATGGCGGGCGGATTTTTACTTTTTCCCGCAAGCCGATTTTTCATGGAGCAAAGGAGGCATGAGGCCCTTGGTCCACATCCTGCTGAGTTTATTTTCCCTGTTCTGCGTTTTCCGATGGATGAAAGGCTGCCTTCTTGTCCGGAAGAGAGTTGGGTAAATTAACTTTTTTAAACTGTTGTTGCCGTAAGGGAAGACGTTGCTTCCATCCGATTGCAGGAAAGGAAAAAGGAAGTTTCAGGGAGGGTTCCCTCGGCACCGCTGAGTAAGTTTGTAATTTTTTCCGGCCTGATTTCCTTTATCCCGGTTTTTTACGGGAAGACAGTGGCATGAAAGGATAGGGGAACTTCCGGAGAGGCCACATTAGGGGATATCGGAGAACTTTCCTTCCTATCCCCCTTGGATTGTGGGGATTGACCCAGCCGGAAATGTTGTTTTTCCGGACGGATGATGCCGGCAGGAGTTACCGGGTGATGAATACCCTGTGGAATTTTATTGGAGTGCGGACATTTTCGGCCTCCCCGTTTCTCAAAAAATGATTGCCGTGGCCGTGTGAAATGGGTAGCATGCCAAAAATCGTTGTTCAATCCTGCATGACCTGTATGAGAAATTTTTCCGCACATTCCAGAGCTGCACATTTTCGTTTTTCCGCAGGGGGAAAAGGGTTTACCCTGGTGGAATTGATCGTCGTCATTACCATCATGGTTGCCATGATGGCTCTTGCCGCCAGCATGCTGAGAGGCGGCGGCCGGGCGCAGGGGCTCCAGTCCGCTGTTGAAATGGTGGACGGCATGGTGCAGGAGGCCCGGCTGGATGCCATGGGCAAGGGAACCTGGAGCCGCCTGATTATTGTCAGCACCCCCGACGACGCGAGCCGGAACATGCGCACCCTGGGCGTGATGTCCAAGAATACGCGCACCGGCAAGTGGCACCTTGTCAACCGCCTGCAGACGCTTCCCGCCGGATTTTATATCAGCCCCACCTACAGCACCCTGCTGGAAGGTTCGGGCAAGTCCAGGGCCAAAAGCACGTACAAGAGCTTTTCCAGCCGGGACGGACAGGATACCGTCAATCTGCCCGGCAACGGCCTGACCGATATTTATTTCATCGAGTTTGACGAGGAGGGCCGCATGTCCCAGCCGAATGCTCCCACCCGCCTGGTAGTGGTTTCCGGTTCTGCCGGGGACGGCAAGGAAGAACGCCCCTCCCCCATGACGGACGGCAAGCCGGGGCTGGCCGGCGGCATCGTGATTTATCCCAAGGGCAATATAAGCCGCCTGAGGACGGATGAGCAGGTGATTCCCCAATAATTTTACAGGATTTTATTACCATGTTGACCAATCGTATGAAACAGGTTCGTTCCAAAGGGTTTACCCTGACAGAGGTGGTGCTTGCCATCGGCGTGGTCGGGGTGCTGATCGTGGTGTTTATGGCCATGTTCATCCCGGCCAGGAGAACGGTCCAGGCCGCCCTGACCATTCGTGAGGCGGACCGCATTGTCCATGCCCTGACGGCGGAGCTTGGAGAGCTCCGCAATTCGGAACGGGCGGCGGGCAATGCAAAGAAGTCTTCCCCCGGCAGGTATGTTTCCGCCTTTGACAAGGCTTTTTACTGGATGCAGTTTACGGCAAAGCCCGCCACCACCATTCTGGTGTACAATTACCGGGCGGATTTGTCCAAGCCCGTGCGCAAGGACGGCACGCCCCAGCCCTGGCTGGAGGACGGCGGCAGCATTCCCGGCAAGAATTCCGCCGTGGTTACGGGCGTATGCCTGGCGAACAACAAGGACCGCTGGAATGATTTCAAGGCCCTGGTAGGGCCCGTGTTCGCGGTGCGCATGACCCAGCTGGTGGTGGAGCGCATGGATTCCAACGCCTACGGCTACAAGCTGGCTCCCAAGTACGCCGTGATTTCCAACCCCTACAACCGCGGCCGGATCATTACGGACCCGTCCCAGTACGTGTACACGGCGGAGAAGGGGGGCGGCGGCCTGAATCTGCCCTGGGGTGCGGAAGTGCTGTACCAGGCGGAATTTTTCCAATTGCTGAATACGGACCCGGAACGTTTGCAGAATACAACGTGGGAGAATTTGAAGACGCCGGTGTTCACGCGCAATCTTGCTTTCCGCCGTTAACCGCATCATCAAGATACTGAAAGAATCATGAAGACATTTGCCAAAATCAAATCCGGTGCGTTTACTCTGATTGAGCTGCTGGCGGCCATGACGATCACGACGATTCTTGTGCTTGTGATCGTGGCGCTGACGTCCCGCGGTGTGGATATCTGGAGATGGGTGCTTCAGGACGTGCGGACGACGACGCTCGCCCGTACGGCGATGGATACCATGACCAAGGATTTTGAGAGCATGCAGTTCCGCCCCGGAAACCCCTTTGAATGGATGCTCGTGCAGAGGGACAGCGATCTTGCCGGCCGTGGCGCCCGGACCGCCTCTTCCTCCCAGGGCAGGGGCCGCAGGCCTTCCGCCGCAGAGTCCCGCGTCAATATGATGACCATGGGACCGGAAGGAGCCAAGATTACGAATGCCTCCCAGTTGATTTTCTTTACCACGCCCACGGACCGCAATCCGGCCAAGTCCAGCATGGATATGAGGAACGACCGCATCATCGGCGACGTGAATTGCGTGGGCTACAAGCTGCTTTACCGTGACCAGATTCTGGACCGGGACGCCACGTCCGAGTCGGACGGGTTTCCCGTATATGCCCTGTACCGCAATCTGGTGAGTGCGGAGGATACCGTGCGGGAGCTTCTGGGCAAGGAGGACCTCTGGGCCGCCTATTCCCGCTTCCAGCAGGATGAAACCATTCCCGCCAATTTCCTGGTGGAGAATGTGGTGGAAATGACCCTCATTTTTGAGGTAGATTACCAGAAGAAGATCGGCAGTTCCGGCAGCAACAAGTCCGACAAGGATGCGACGCAGAGGGCGTCCGTCCTGATTCCCGTCATGACGACAGGCGCCAACCGCCTGGGGTCCTGCTCCCAGATGGACGTGTACGGCAACCGGCTGGACGTGATCGGCAGCGGGATGAATATTGACGATTTGAAGTCGGGCCGCGTCACCGGAGTGACCATTTCCATGACGGTGGTGACGGATGAAGGCATGGCCCTGGTGGACCAGATACGCAAGGGGCGTCCCGCTCCCTCCCCGGAGGAGTTTTTCGAACGTTATACCCGATCCTTTACGCAGCGCGTTTCCCTTCCGCTGAGCCATTAGGCCCAAGTCCGGAACAGTCGGCGGCCGCCTGTTTTCACGGTGCCCCGCCTTTTCCGGAGCGGCATTCCCTACCTTGTTGTTAACCCTGTTTCCGATCTATGCCGGGATTTGCAGATGTTGTGGGCAATTTGCCTCCGCTGCCGGAGCTGATTCTTTGGCGCGATCCCGTGGCTAGAAGCGCAGCGGAAGCCATGGCTGTGGATGAGGCCCTGCTGGAGTGGGGGGAATTCCCCGTTCTGCGGATATACCGGTGGGGGGAGCCGGCCGTGACGTTCGGCTATTTTGACGAGGAGGGCACGGCCCGGAGGATTTTCCCCGGAGAGGAGTTGCATTTTGTCCGCCGCTGGACGGGCGGCGGCATTGTGGATCACCGGCAGGATATTCCCTTTACCCTGGCCATGCACCGCAGAGACGGGCAGGGGCGCCCTTCAAGCGCCACCTTGTACCGGTGGATTCACGGGGCGCTGGCCCGCGTGCTGAAGGATTGCGGCGTGGAGTGCGTGATGCTGGCCGGGGACGCGCCCGATGGAGGCCGCGCCTGTTTTTCCAGCCCCGTGACCAGTGACCTGGTATTGCCTTCCGGGGAAAAACTGGCGGGCGGGGGCCAGAGGCGCGTGCGCGACGGAGTCCTCCACCAGGGCAGCATCCAGAATTGCCGCCTGCCTGACGGCTGGGACGTGATGCTTGCCTCCCGCCTGGCGGATACGCATATGCTGCGTACGGATTCCTCCCTTTTCCCCGGCATGGCCGCCCGTGTGGCGGAACTGCTTTCATCCAAGTATTCCACTGAAGAGTGGAGAAACGGCGTTCGTCACGGCCGTTCCGCGCATTCCTGATTAATCCCATTGAATTGAAAGACCATGAGTTATTTGCCTGATCCGGAACGTTATGCCGGTACCGATTACCGCCGCTGCGGGCGGTCGGGATTGCTGCTGCCCCCCGTGTCGCTGGGGCTGTGGCACAATTTCGGCGCGGAGTCCGATTACGAGAACGCGCGCCGTCTTGTTCACGGTGCTTTTGATTCCGGCATTACCTATTTTGACCTGGCAAATAATTACGGGCCGCCCCCCGGTTCCGCGGAAGAGTGTTTCGGGCGCATTTTCATGCAGGATTTGTCCCGTTACCGCGACGAATTGGTGATTGCGACCAAGGCGGGGCATTTGATGTGGGAGGGGCCGTACGGGGACTGGGGCTCCCGCAAGCACATGCTTGCCAGCCTGAATCAGTCCCTTTCCCGGATGAAGCTGGATTATGTGGATATTTTTTACGCGCACCGGCATGATCCGGAAACTCCGCTGGAAGAGACGGCGGGGGCTCTCATCACGGCGGTCCAGTCCGGAAAGGCCCTGTATGCCGGCATTTCCAAATTCCCGGCGGAACAGACCAGGCAGATCTGCGCCATGCTCCGGGAAGCCCGCGTGCCATGCCTGGTGCACCAGCTCCGGTACAATATGTTCAACCGGGAGCCGGAGGCGGGAGTTTTCGCCGCCATCCGGGAGGAAGGGCTCGGCTGCGTGGCGTTTTCACCCTTGGCTCAGGGGATGCTGACGAACCGTTATCTGGAGGGAATTCCCGCAGATTCCCGCGCGGCGGGGGCTTCCGTCTTCCTGACGGAAGAACGCGTGCTGCATCATGGGGACAGAGTCCGCCGCCTGGCAGCCCTGGCGCAGGATCGCGGCCAGAGCCTGGCGCAGATGGCCCTGGCCTGGGTATTGAGGGAGCCGGTCGTGACCACCGCCCTTATCGGGGCCAGCCGCCCCGCCCAGATCAGGGATTGCCTGGGTGCGTTGAAGAATACGCGGTTTTCTCCGGAGGAACTGGCCGTCATTGACAGCACGGCTGATTGACGGACGGGGCTTCTCCTCCCGCGGTTTTGGGCTTTACCTGCCGGGGGAGGGATGAACAGAATGCCTCAGTGGAGCGGAATGTTCCCGGAAAGCGGCTGGCAGGAATACCCTCCCTGCGCCCGGCAGGGAGGGATTTTGCCGCATCGCGGACGACATCGGAGGGTGGTGACATGCCCGGTTGCGCGTCCTGGGAGCAGAAGCGGCGGAAGCTTGGAAAAACAGTTTTCACGGAGGCAGGCCATGCTTTGGATTAATCCTCGCAGAACTTGCTTCTTCCTTGTTCCCTTCCGGTTTCGCATCCGTCCTGGTCTTTCCGCAGGAAGGTGAATTTTCCGTCCCGGACAGCGGTTTTTTCTTGGAGTAAAGCCGGGGGAGTGCTATTTTCCTACCACTTTAATTTAAAGTGTACTGACAATGATAACCATCCAGGATTTATTTTGGCTCATCCCATCGGCTTCCGTGCTGGCCCTCGTTTTCGCGGGCGTGTTTTTTTACCGCATGAAGGCCCAGGATGAGGGGAACGAGGTCATGAGAATGATCGCCAAGCATGTTCGCAGCGGTGCGATGGCCTACCTACGGCAGCAATACAAGATTGTTGCCATTTTTTTCGTGCTGATCACGGTCGTTTTCGCCTTTCTGGCCTACTGCCTGCACATTCAGAATCCCTGGGTGCCTTTCGCGTTTATTTCCGGCGGCTTTTTCTCCGGCCTTGCCGGGTATATCGGCATGAAGACGGCCACGTACGCTTCCGGCCGCGTGGCGAACGCCTGCCGCCATTCCCTGGACGCCGGCCTCCAGATCGCCTTTCGTTCCGGCGCCGTTCTCGGCCTGACCGTGGTGGGCCTCGCCATGCTGGACATCGGCGCCTGGTACTGGATTCTGGACTGGTTTTATGAGGACATGGAGCTTTCCACCCGCCTGGTGGTGATTACCACGACGATGCTGACCTTCGGCATGGGCGCCTCCCTCCAGGCCCTGTTCGCCCGCGTGGGCGGCGGTATTTTCACGAAGGCCGCGGACGTAGGCGCGGACCTGGTGGGCAAGGTGGAAGCGGGCATTCCTGAAGACGACCCCCGCAACCCAGCCACCATCGCGGATAACGTGGGCGACAATGTGGGCGACGTGGCCGGCATGGGCGCGGACCTTTACGAGTCCTACTGCGGTTCCATCCTGGCTTCCGCCGCCCTGGGCGCGGCGGCCTACATAGCCGTGCCGGACATGGCGATCAAGGCCGTTCTCACCCCCATGCTGATTGCCGCCCTCGGCACCATCCTTTCACTCCTGGGCGTGTATGCGGTGCGCGTGAAGCGCGGCGCCTCCCAGACGGAACTGATGGCCGCCCTGAACCGCGGCATCAACCTCAGCTCCTTCCTGATCGCCATTGCCTCCGCCTTCCTGCTCCAGCTCATCGGGCTGGACAACTGGGCCGGCATCTGGGGCGCGATCGTGACCGGCCTGGCAGTGGGCATCATCATCGGAAAGAGCACGGAGCATTACACCTCTCATGATTCCTACCCCTGCCGCAAGATCGCCCACAGCGCGAAGACCGGTCCCGCCACCGTCATTATTTCCGGCATCGGCATCGGCATGATTTCCACCTGCATTCCCGTGATTACGATCGTGGTGGGCACCGTCCTGGCCTACGGCATGGCCTCCGGGGACTGGCATTTTACCGGGGCCGAGATGAGCAAGGGCCTGTACGGCATCGGCATCGCCGCCGTGGGGATGCTTTCCACGCTGGGCCTGACGCTGGCGACGGATGCCTACGGTCCCATTTCCGACAACGCCGGGGGCAATGCGGAAATGAGCAAGCTGGACCCGGAAGTACGCCGCCGCACGGACGCCCTGGACGCCCTGGGCAACACGACGGCCGCCACGGGCAAGGGCTTTGCCATCGGCTCCGCCGCCTTGACCGCCCTGGCCCTGCTGGCTTCTTATATTGAAGAGCTGAAGATTTCCATCCTGCACTGGAGCGAGGCCACCGGAAATACCATGTACAAGATCAATGATGCCGTGAGCGTGGAGGTGTCCAAGATCACCACCTGCACCCTGTCCGAGTTCATGGGCTATTTCCAGGTGACCCTGATGAATCCGAAGGTGCTCATGGGCCTGTTCGTGGGCGCCATGATGTCCTTCCTGTTCTGCGGCCTGACCATGAACGCCGTGGGCCGTGCCGCTGAAAAGATGGTGAAGGAAGTGCGCCGCCAGTTCAAGGAAATCAAGGGCATTCTGACCGGGGAGGCGGAACCGGATTACGTGCGCTGCGTGGAGATTTCCACGGCGGGCGCCCAGCATGAGATGATTTGGCCGTCCGTGCTGGCGGTGATTACTCCCATTTGCATGGGGCTGGTGTTCGGCGTTCCCGGCGTGTTCGGCCTGCTGGCCGGCGGGCTGGCCTCCGGCTTTGTTCTGGCCGTGTTCATGGCGAATTCCGGCGGCGCGTGGGACAACGCCAAGAAGTACATTGAGCAGGGCCATGTGGGCGGCAAGGGCTCGGAAAGCCACAAGGCCGCCGTCATCGGCGACACGGTGGGCGACCCCTTCAAGGATACGTCCGGCCCCTCTCTGAATATCCTGATCAAGCTGATGAGCATGGTGGCCATTGTCACCGCCGGTGTCAACATCGCCGTGACTCTGTTCTAAGCAGGGAGCTTGCTGCATCATGATAACGGGAGTGCCGGGTAACCGCCGGCGCTCCCGTTTTTTATATGGGGGTAGTATCTGCCGTTCAGGGAAGAACGCTGTTTTTTCTTCTTGATTCGGTTTTCCTGCGGTGTACAAGGGGAGTCATGAGAACTACCCTGCTTTTATTGCTGACGGCATGCGTTGCTTCCGCCTCTCCGGGAGGGGAAACGATGAAATCACTCCTTCAGGAACGGGAACAAATCCTGGTCAGGATAGATGATCTGATGAAGGAGCGCTACAAGTCCGGATTGTGCCATTGGACGGAGACTGTTTCCGCCAGATTGCAGCTTCTGGAGTTCCGCCGCGACCATGCCGCTTCCCTCAAGGAGGGAATAGCCTTCCAAAAGGAAATTGTGACTCTCCGTGAAGAGGAATACCGTGTGTTTCAGAAGTCACTGGAGGCGGATCCTTCCCTCCGGCTGGAAGCATACCGCTCCCAGGAGGCAGGGCTTGCCGCCAAATGCCGCCTTCTGGAAATGGAAAGCCGTGTGCGGGGAGAGAAACAGTAGCCGGTGCATCCGGGGCGGAAACAGGCGTTCGGAGACTGTGAAGATTCCGGCGGCCGGTTCTTCCGTTTTTTGACGTTCCTTTTTTCGCATCCTGTGGAAAGGGCTCTTTTTCGCCGGCTGGCAGGAAGGGCTGCCTGGATTTTTTTCTGCCATTGACGAAAAGTTTTTTTGACAAGGGCGGGGGAGAGGAGTAATAAACGCGCAGATGCCATTCAGCACAGTACAGCCCTTTTTTAGCAACACCCGTTATTACGGCAACGGGTATTGGTGGCGTGTACCCATGTCCGGACGGGGGAATCCCGATGTGCAGTAGTGGCGTTCAGCTATGATAATTTTTTAGAACTGCTTTGATTCCTCCGAGAGTCAAAGCAGTTTTTTTATTTTCCACTTACACAATGATCCATCCATGCAACCACCATCCATCATCACCCTCCAACAACACAGCCGGCGCCTGAGCGCCGACCTGGAGACGCCCATCAGCCTGTTCCTGAGCCTCACCCGGGACCAAACCCCCGGTCTTCTGCTGGAAAGCGCGGAGGTGGACGGCAAGTGGGGCCGCTACAGCGTCATCGCCTGCGATTACCTGATGACCGTTTCCTGTGCGGACGCCCGGCTTTCCCTGACCGTCAGCGACGAGCGGCTGGCCTCCTTGAAGGAGCTGGACGGCATGCCTTATCTAGACGGGCTGCGCGTCCTGATGCAGCGGCTGGAACTGGTGGGCGACGACAAGCGGCAGGCCCCCATCACGCGGGCTTTGTACGGCTACTTCGGGTATGAAACGGCCGCCCTTTTCCAGCCCAAGCTGGCGCAGACCATTCCCCCCTCTTCCGCGGAGTCCTGCCTGGTGTTGGCCGGCACCGTGATCGTGTTTGACCACCTGTACAACCGCCTTACCCAGATCAGCCTGGGCGAACACCGCGACCTTGCCCACACACCCCTGCACGAGACGGAGGAACCCTCCATCGGGGAGGTCACGCGCACGCCGGACCAGGCGGGCTACATGAAGGGCGTGGAGCATATCAAGGAGCTGCTGCACAACGGGGAGGCCATCCAGGTGGTGCTTTCCTCCCAGGCCTCCGCGGAGTTCCACGGAGACGCCTTCACGCTGTACCGCCGCATGCGCAGCATCAACCCTTCTCCGTACATGTTTTTCATGAGCCTGCCGGGCGTCACCCTGTTCGGTTCCTCCCCGGAGCTGATGGTGCGCTGCACGGACGGCAAGCTCCAGCTTTCTCCCATTGCCGGAACGCGCAAGCGCGGCAGGGACGACGAGGAAGACGCCGCCCTGGCCGCCGACCTGCTCAAGGACCCCAAGGAGTGTTCCGAACACGTGATGCTGGTGGACCTGGGCCGCAACGACCTGGGACGCGTCGCCAAACCCGGCTCCGTGAAGCTGGAAAGGCTGATGGAGATTGAACGTTTTTCCCACGTGATGCACATGACTTCCCGTGTGACCGCCCAGGTGAACGACGGCCTGGACGCCATCGACATTCTCGGCGCGGCCTTCCCCGCCGGAACGGTGAGCGGCGCACCCAAGGTGCGCGCCATGGAAATCCTGGCGGAGGAGGAGCCCCTGCCGCGCGGCCCGTATGCCGGGTGCATCGGCTGGCTGGGGCTGGACAAGAATGGCGTGCATATGGATTCCGGCATCACCATCCGCAGCATGTGGGTGAAGAATGGCCGCATCCACTGGCAGGCGGGCGCCGGCATCGTTTATGATTCCGATCCGGCCGCCGAATGGCAGGAGTGCATGAATAAAGGCAGGATTATTGACGTGATTTTGAAAGGAGAAGACCATGTTTCTGTTCATTGATAATTACGATTCCTTTTCGTGGAATCTGGTGCAGGCGTTTTATTCCCTGGGCCGCAAGCCCGTGGTGTACGCGAACGACGATCCGCGCATTCTGGACCTGGCAGCCAGCCCGGAACTGGAAGCCGTGTGCATTTCCCCGGGCCCCAGCCATCCGCGCAACGCAGGGCTGTGCCTGGAGTTCCTGAAGCGCCTTCCCGCCGCCGTTCCCGTGCTGGGCGTATGCCTGGGCCACCAGCTTCTGGGTTATTTTGCCGGGGCGGAGGTTTCCCGCGCTCCGTACGTGATGCACGGCAAGAGTTCGGACATTATCCACGACGGCGCCGGGCTGTTCACAGGACTTCCCAATCCCATGACCGTGGGCCGCTACCATTCCCTGGTGGTCCAGTCCAAGGAGGACGAACCGAATCCCCGGTTCACCGTCACTTCCCGCGGTCCGGAAGGGGAGGTTATGGCGCTGCGCTACAACGACCGCCCGTGGGTGGGCATCCAGTTCCATCCGGAATCCATCCTGACGCCGGACGGCCTCCAGCTTCTGGGCAATTTCCCGGACAATGTCGTTCCCGCCGGCCAGAAGGAGAAGCGGATCAACCGCATTCTGGATACGCTGGCCGCCGGGCAGGACCTGACGGCGGACATGGCCGCCGCCGGTTTTGCGGATATCATGGACGGACGCATGACGCCGGCCCAGGCGGGCTGCTTCCTGATGGGCCTGCGCATGAAGGGGGAAACCCCGCTGGAAATGGCCCACGCCGTGGGCATTGCCCTGGGCCGCGCCAACCGCGTGGAAGGGCTGGAAGGCGACTGCATCGACGTAGTCGGCACGGGCGGCGACGGCCGCAGCTCCTTCAATTGCTCCACCGCCACCTCCCTGACGCTGGCGGGCATGGGCTACAAGGTGGTGAAGCACGGCAACCGCGCGGTGTCCTCCTCCTGCGGGTCCGCGGATGCTCTGGAAGGGCTGGGTTTCCCGCTGGACGTGGCTCCGGAGGACGTGCAGCACCTGCTGGACGAACGGAATTTCGCTTTCCTGTTCGCGCCGAATTTTCATCCCGCCTTCCGCAACGTGGGGCCCATCCGCAGGGAACTGGGCATCCGCACCTTGTTCAACCTGCTGGGCCCTCTGATCAACCCGGCGCGCCCCACCCACATTCTGCTGGGCGTGGCCCGTCCGGAACTGGTGGAACTGCTGGCGGAAACCCTCAGCCAGTCCCATATCCGCAGGGCGGCCGTGGTGTACGGCGCCGGAGGGTATGACGAGGTGACGCCGCTGGGGCCCACCAAGATGATGATCGTCCACAACGGGAAGCTGACGCCCATGACGCTGGACCCAGCCGATTACGGCATCCAGCCCTGTGATCCCGGGGAGCTGGCCGTCCATTCCAAGGCGGAGGCGGTGGCCGTGCTGAAGGATATTCTGGCGGGCAGGGGCCCCCACGCCATGATGGACATGGTGATTCTGAATGTGGGCATGGCCATGTTCCTGCTGGAGGACCACATGGACCTGGCCGTCTGCATGGCGAAGGCCCGTGAGGCCGTGTGCGCCGGCGTAGGAAGGAGAACGCTCCATGTTGCTTGACCGGTTCAGGGAGGCCAAGGCGGAGGAAATCGCCCTGCTCACGGACCTGGCGTCCCGCCGGGAACTGCCGCGCCCCTGGAAGGGGCGCAGGCCGGATTTTCTGAAGGCGATTGCGGAGACGCCCGCCGGGCAGCCCGTGGCCGTGATTGCGGAATTCAAGCAGGCGTCTCCGTCGCGCGGCGTCATTGCCCAGGGATTGAAGCCGGAAGATGTGGCGGAACAGTATGCCGCCGCCGGGGCCTCCTGCATTTCCGTGCTGACGGAGGAACGGTTTTTCGGCGGCCGCATCGGGTATCTGGAACGCATGCACCGCACCGGGGTTCCCATGCTCCGCAAGGATTTCATTTTCCACCAGCTTCAGGTGATGGAGACGGCTTCCACCCCGGCTTCCGCCCTGCTGCTCATCGTGCGCCTGACGCCGGATGCACGGGAACTCCGTGTTTTGCGGGAACAGGCGGAAGCCTACGGCATGCAGGCCGTGGTGGAGATTTTTGACGAGGGGGACCTGGCGCTTGCCCGGGAATCCGGCGCGCGCATCATCCAGGTGAACGCCCGTGACCTGGATACGCTGGAAACGGACAGGCAGGCCTGCCTGGACCTGGGGAAACTCCGCCGGGACGGGGAAGTGTGGATAGCCGCCAGCGCCATGAGCGCCGGGGAGCATCTCAGGGAAGCCGCGGAAGCGGGCTTCCAGGCCGTATTGATGGGCACAGCCCTGATGGACGGCGAAAAGCCGGGTGAAAAACTGGCTGCAATTTTAGAAGAAACAAGATGAAGAAACATTCATTCGCAATCAAGGTGTGCGGGATTACCCGCCAGAGTGACCTGTCAACCGCCATGGGAATGGGGGCCCACTTCTGCGGGTTCGTGTTCCATCCCAAAAGCCCGCGCTATATTGCGCCGGAACGCGCCGCCGCGCTGGATTCCGCGCTGATCCGCCGCGTGGGCGTGTTCGTGAACCAGGATGCGGAGCAGATCATGGACATCATGAAGACGGCCCGGCTGGAATTCGCCCAGCTCCACGGCAACCAGTCCCTGGACTGCGCGCGCCGGATCGGAGCGGGAAAAGTCATCCGGGTTCTGTGGCCGGACAGTTATGATTCCCTGGACGCCATGCAAAGGGAGATGGACCTCTGGGCGGACAGCTGTTCCTGGTTCCTGCTGGATGCCGGCAGGCAGGGCGGCGGCCACGGAACCGCGCTGGACTGGAAGGCGCTGGCTTCCCTGAAATCCCCGCGTCCCTGGTTCCTGGCGGGCGGCCTTTCCTCCGCCTCCCTGAACAAGGCGCTGGAACAGTGCACCCCGAACGGCATTGACCTGAATTCCGGCGTGGAGGCCATTCCCGGCCAGAAAAGCCCGCAAAAGCTGCTGGCGGCGCTCAAGCCCCTCATCTCCTACACACCTTACCACATCGCATGAACAACAAAAAAGGATACTTCGGCAATTTCGGCGGCCGTTTCGTTCCGGAGGCGTTGCGCCCCCCCCTGATGGAACTGGAACAGGCCATGGATACCATCATGCAGTCCCCGGCGTACCGGGATGCGTTGCAGGACCTGCTGGTCAATTACGCGGGCAGGGAAACGCCCCTGACGTTCTGCCCCCACCTTTCGGAGAAACTGGGCTTTCGCCTGTGGCTGAAGCGTGAGGACCTGCTGCATACGGGCGCCCACAAGATCAACAATGCCCTCGGCCAGGCTCTTCTTGCCAGGATGATGGGAAAGACGCGCCTCATCGCGGAAACCGGAGCGGGCCAGCACGGTGTGGCCACGGCCACGGCGGCGGCGCGCCTGAAGATGGACTGCACCGTTTTCATGGGTGCGGAGGATGTGGAGCGCCAGTCCATGAACGTAATGCGCATGAAGCTGCTGGGTGCGGAAGTCGTCCCTGTGGACAGCGGTTCCCGCACGCTGAAGGACGCCATCAACGCGGCCCTGCGCTACTGGATTTCCCATCAGGCGGATACCCTGTACTGTTTTGGTACGGCGGCGGGCCCCCATCCGTTCCCCACGCTGGTCAGGCAGCTCCAGTCCGTCATCGGCCGGGAGGCGCGCGCGCAAATGCTGGAGCGCGCCGGAAGGCTGCCGGACGTGGTGGTGGCGTGCGTGGGAGGCGGCTCCAACGCCATCGGCATGCTCTACCCCTTTGTGGAGGATGAGGATGTGCGTCTCGTAGGCGTGGAGGCCGGCGGCACGGGCGAGCCCGGCTGCTACAATTCCGCCCCCATCAATCTGGGGAGTCCCGGCGTGCTGCATGGCCATGTGACCATGCTTTTACAGGACGAGGACGGCCAGATACAACCCTCCCACTCCATCTCCGCCGGGCTGGATTATCCCGGCGTGGGCCCGGAACATTCCCATCTGGCGGAAATCGGCCGCGTGCATTACGGAGTCGTTTGCGACGCTTCCGCCCTGAATGCCTTCCAGGCGCTCACGAGGGGGGAAGGTATCATTCCGGCGCTGGAATCTTCCCATGCCGTGGCGTGGGTGCTGGACCACGCGGAAGAATTGCCCAAAGGGGGCGACGTGTTGGTCAACCTCTCTGGCCGCGGAGACAAGGACCTGGGAATCGTTAAAAAATATCTGAACATTTAATTGCCGCCTTTTCATGAACAATACGCAGAAATCACCGTTGCAGGAAGCCGTGGAACAGGCCCATGCCAAGGGGCGCCGCGCCGTCATTCCATTCATCACCGCCGGTTTTCCGGACATGGATTCCTTCTGGATCCATCTGGAGCGCATTGACGGAGCCGGGGCGGACATCATCGAGATAGGCGTTCCATTCTCCGATCCGGTGGCGGACGGTCCCGTCATTGAAGACGCCTCCCGGGACGCGCTGGCCCGCGGTGTCAGCCTGAAATGGATATTGGACGGCCTGAAAGCCCGCAAGGGGCAGTTCTCCGCCAAGCTGGTATTGATGGGTTACGTGAACCCCTTTTATCAATACGGCCTGGACCGGCTCTCCCGGGATGCGGTGGAAGCGGGCGTCCACGGCTTCGTCGTGCCGGACATGCCGCTGGAAGAATCCGGCATGTTCAGGAAAGCTTTTGCCCCTTATGGCTTGACGCTCGTAACGCTGGTGGCTCCCAACACCTCCGTGGAACGCATGAAGGAGTACAAGCCCTGTACGGAAGGATTCGTTTACGTGGTGTCCGTCCTCGGCACTACGGGAGGGAAGGCGGATCTGGAGCAGAGCGTGGCGGAGACCATGCGCCGCGTCCGTTCCGTATTTGACGTTCCGCTGGCGCTGGGCTTCGGCCTCCAGACGCCGGACCAGCTGGAGGCCCTGCCGGAAGACGCCCGTCCGGATGCCGCCGTGCTGGGAAGCGCCCTGCTCAAGCACATTGCTGCAGGGGGAGATGCGGGAGAATTCCTGAAAAAATGGACAGAGAATGGGGATAAGCCTTCCTGATCCATTTTCAGTATATAAAGGGGCCGTTCCACCATGCAAGGGTGGGGCGGCCCCTTTTTGCTTCCGAAAGACGGAAGGGATACCTGAACCCGCGTTCGATCTTTTAAAAAACGGCTGATCCGGACTTTTTCAGAATGGCCGGTTGTATGGGGTGGGGAGTGATTTGTTCCAGAAAATCATTCCCGGATATTGACGGAGCTTCCGAGTAGTGCATGAGTGTTGATGGATTGGCATTCCCTTTCATTTTTAATCATCCTTCCAAATACTGCGGCACGCAGCGTTTTTTATTTACCTGTTTTTCCTGAAATTCATAAAAAATAGGAATATTCTCATGCTGTTTCCAGAGTTGTCTTTTCTACCTGCTTTTTCGGAAGCTGGAATGCCGTTATTCCCTGTAAAAACATGGATTGGGAGATAAAGAAACTTTCTTTAGGTTCAGAAGGAATTGATTAATAATGACTTATTGTACTTATTACTTTTTGGGTTTGCAGAACGGATTAGCAATCCGTCGTATTTCTTTCATCTTTTGCCGCAGAAGGAAACTAATCATATTTAATAGTTTATGAGATGTATTAAAGATTTCTTGCCATTAAAACCGGAGAAAAACACCTTCGACTGTTTTTTCTTTTTTATAGAAAACTCTTGTGATTGATACTTTTCCTTTGACGACGGATTGCTAATCCTGTATGGTCACCATGATCATATTTGCCTTACCAAGTTAAGAGGAAGTTTCTTCCTGTTTAAATAAAACATTAACTGTCAAAAGATACATGAAATTACACCTGCCGTTGAATTTGTTAGCCGCCCTGATGACCACCTTTTCCGGAGTAACACTTGGAACCGCCACTTTTGTAGGATTTTCCGGTATTTTGGCAACTATGTCGCTCTCCCATGCGGCGGATGTTACTTTCAATGGAACGCAGGTGAATGTGGCGGCAGGGGGGACTTCCACCTATGACGTCGGCACGGTTACGGCTTCCACCACCTTGAATTTTGCCGGCGCCGGCACAGCCACGATCACGAACCTGAATGGGGACGCCCCGGAAGCCGTGTTAACGGTAAACCGTGTCGCCAACGGAGGCGTTAACCTTTCCACCCTGAACCTGAATGGTCCAGGTACCTTTAATGGAGTTATTTCCCTCTTCTCCAACACAACGGCGGGAACGCAGAACAACTTCCTGAATCTCAACCATGCGCTTGCGGCCCAGTATGCCACGATCAGGTTGGGCGGTCATGGTTATGCCACCGGCGCCTCCGTGCTGAAAGCGGGCGTGAATACCTCCATCAGCAAGCTGGAGCATAACAATACCGCCGCCCTGATTACCGGGGAGGGGACCACGCTGACCATTACCGGGGACTCTTCCTCCTACGGCGGCAGCTTTGGTGGTACCGTGACGGTTGATTACACGGGTGGGGGCACGTTCACCCTGGGCAATTCCGACAAGACCGTGGCCCTGACTCCTGCCGCCTCTGCGGATGCCACCCTTAAAATCAGCAGCGGCACACTTTCCCTGTTTTCCGGCAATGTCAACTGGTCCCAAAAGCTGGTCATGGGGGACGGCACGACGCTGACCGTTCAGGATGGCCCGGCCGTCACCGGATACTATAATTATGATGCCGCTTCCATCAATGGGGACGGTTTTACTTTCTCCGGGACAACGACGTTCGGCACCGGAGTAAATCTGACCACCCAGTACGGCAAGAATATCAAATTCACGGGCGTGCTTACGGCAGCCTCCGGTTTTTCCATCAGTGGGGCTGATAGCGAATACACTTATTACACCCTGGCCGGCACGGAAAACCAGATCGGCGGGACGATCGCCATCACGCGCAATTCCACCTCCCTGGGCATCAATGCTTCCGGTTCCCTGGGCACCGCCGCCGTGACTACCTCCTCCGGCAACCAGTACCTTACGTATTATGGCACCGCAGGAGAGGCGGCGGACGTCATTGACAACTCCATCACCGGGGCTGGCAACTTCGTCGCCCAGTCAGGCTGGGTACACCTTTCCGAGAACGTGGCGCTTACGGGAACCTACACCGTCAACTCCGGCGCCGTGCTTTCCAAGGCCGGCGACATTAATGCCGTCCTTGCGGGGGGCAGGCTGGATGCGGGCGCCGGAACCATGAACGTGACTGGGCTGACGGGGAACGGAACTATCTCCGCCTCCGCAGGGACCATGAATTTCCAGAACGCCGTCATGGTGGGGGAAACGATGGGCATTCTCGCCAACGGCACGGGGACGATTACGGGCGATGTCACCGTGGACGGAGGCCGCCTGTACTACACCTCCATGGACAACGTGGGTACCGTGCTTCAGAACGTGACGCTGACTTCCGGCCTGATTGATTTCTCCGGTTTCCAGGAATTCCAGGACCTGTTCGGTTCCGAAGCGCTGGTGAACACCTCTTACAACCTGGGCGTGGACCTGGGGACCGGCTTCACGCTGGCGGACATTGACGCCTCCCTGTACACCATCAGCACCGTGGACGGAAAAACGGTCATCACGTTTACGGGCTCCGGCGCGTACGACACCGTCTGGGACTCCGTCTGGGGCCTGGAAAACGTTCCCGCCTCCGCCGCCGGCACGCTGGCGGACCAGCAGACGCTGGCCTTGTACAACATCCGCGCCTCCTCCATGCAGGAAGGGTTCGGCTCCGTGAACGCCGTGACCGGAACGGGCGACCTGACGGGAGTGACTCTGGCAGGCGGTTATTACGATGCCGCGACCAACGCCACGGCCACGGCGATTACCACCGACATCTGGACGGATGTGCTGGGGGGCAGCTATAGCCTGATTATTGGCGGCAGTTATGCCAACAACTGGAGCGGTTCCGGAAAATGGGACATCACGGGCGACGTCCATACCCAGATCCAGGGAGATACTTCCGTCAACTGGGTGGTAGGCGGCAATTACAAGGACGGCCAGGCGGCCGGAATCACGGGTGATGTGTACGTGTCCGTCGGCGGCAACGCCGTGATCAAGGGCAGTTTGATAGGCGGGGGCACGGCGGCCCACAACTCGACCAATAACATTGACGGCAGCACATACGTCGTGGTGCGCAGCATGCAGAGCGTCACGGATGAAACCGTCTCGCTTAATTCCGTGGTCAGGGGCTTCATCATAGGCGGCAGCGCTTATGAAACCAATAATACTTCCAGCGCCGCCATCACCGGCAGCACTAATGTGACGATTGACCTGGGGACGGCCTCCGGCAATTTTGTCAAGAGCATCGTGGGCGGTTCCTATTCGGGCGGTTCCGGAACCTATACAATTAACGGAGACTCCAGCGTCAGCATTACCGCCGCCAGCGCCGCCGTCTTCACCGGGGCTATTTACGGAGGCGGCTACGGCACCGCCGGAACTTCCTCCGTCAGGGGCAATTCCAGCCTGACGCTGGATGGCGGCGCCTACACGGGAGCCCTGTATGCTGGCGGCGGCGGAGCAAATTCCACCGTAAACGGGAACGCCACCCTGACCGTCAAAAAAGCCGAGTTTCGTACGGGGAGCACGCTGGGGGTGACGGAAGGCGGCACGGTGGGAGGCTCCTCCTCCTTGCTGCTGGGCGGTTACGGCAGCACGGCTGACCAGGCCATCTCCTTCTCCAATACGGTCATTACCGGCTTCGACATCGTGACCATGTTCCAGAATTCCTTTTTTACGGGAAGCTTGAACGTGGACAGCGCCAGCACGCTGGCACTGGCTGGAGGAGCCGGAACGGGGATCAACGTGAACGGCGCCTTCTCCCTTTCCGCGGAAGGGGAACTGAACCTGGATCTCACCGGATTCGGAGCCTTGACAGACGGCATGTCCGTTCTTTCCACCACCAGGTTGACCAACATCTCCTCCATCAAGGCTACCTTTGCAGACGGCGTGGCGGGAACCATTGCCGTTTCCGCCAACGGCAGGGATCTGGTTTATACGGCGGAAACCCTTCTGTTATGGGCGGGCGGGGAAAACGGAGTCTGGAGCGCGGAAAACATTTGGACGAACGGCGGCGCTCCCGCCACGTATGCGGACGGTCTGGCGGTTTCCTTTGCAGACCAGGCCGGAGTGGCCGCCTCCGTGGTGCAACTTGATTCCGAAGTTTCCCCCGGCTCCATGCTGGTCCGTAACTCCACCACCCGTTACGAACTGACGGGAACCGGAGGAATCGCCAATACGGTCATTACCAAGGAAGGCGCCGGGACGCTGGTCCTCGGTTCCGCTTCCATACTCGGCACGGGAACCACCGTCGCCGTGTCGCAGGGCGTTCTGGCGTTCAGTTATGATACGGCCCTGCCTGCCACAGGTATTACCTGGGGGGCCGGTTCCTTCCTGGGAGCGGCCAACGGCGCGACGGTTACGGTGGATTTGGGCGCCGTGACCAACCCGGTGTTCTCTCTCTCACCGGACGCCAATTCTTTCATTACCCTGGCAACTCCGTCAGACATCGTTTTCGGCAATGCCATCACCGGAGCCGGGACCGTCCGGAAAACCGGTACGGGGCTCCTGAAACTGACGGGGTCCAATTCCGGCCACATTCTGGTGCAGGAAGGCAACCTTCAGGTGGGGGATAATACAGCTTCCATCAACTGGGGATCAGCCGGTTCCTCCGTCACGCTCCATGACGGGACAATGCTGAACATCAGCGGCAGAAGCAATTCCCACCATGTGATCGGCTCCGACCTGGTGTTGGGAACTTCCGCTTCGGATTCCGTCTCCCTGAGATGGAATGACGCTTCCCAGGCAAACGCCACCAATTATCAATACAATTTTACCGGAAACGTTACCGTCAACGGGAATGTGACAGTTACCGGCATAGCGAGCTGGGCCAAGGAAATGGGCTTCACCGGAACGCTCACCGGCGCCGGCAGTCTCACTTACAGCCGCGGAGCGGGCGACAACAAGTACAATTCCAACGGCAAGCTCATCATCGGCGGCGACGCCTCCGGATTTACCGGCATGATCACCATGAACGCCTCCAACGGGTACAGCACGGGGCTTGACATGCGCACCTCCATGGCGCAGGGCGGGGTGACCCTTACGTCCGGCACGGACACCACGGGATTCGCCTTCATGCGCGTGCTGGGGGATATTGAAATCGCCTCCCTGGACGGCACGGCCAACTCCCAGGTGGGCGCCGTGGGCGGCGCACGCACGCTGACGGTGGGTTCCGGCACGTACAACGGAACGATCACGGACCAGGGCGTTGCTATTGCCTACGGAGCCACCACCATCTCCTATGACACAACCGGAGTCCTGTCCCTGACCAAGGTCAGCGATGAAACGCTGACGCTGGGCGGTACGGTCAGTTATACCGGGCTCACGGACATCCGCGGAGGAACGCTGGCCCTGACTTCCACCGGAGCCACCGCTCTGGGGAATATCACGATGGCCGCCAACACCCGCATGACTACCGCCGGCGCGCTGAATCTGGCGAACAGCTCCACCCTGACGATGGACATCAGTTCCTCCATGGGGGTGGGCGGAGCCTTCGGCGCCGGAACCTTCACCCTCACCCTGAACGGCCTTGAAGGGATTACGGAAGCCGGGGAATACACGCTCATCTCCGCGGCAAGCGGGCTTAACGCCGGAAGCGCCATCTTCAACTGGGCCGGATACACCGGAGACGAAACGCTGATTTACGAACTGGTCCAGACGGGCACCACCCTCAAGCTGGTGGTGACTTCCGCCGGGGACGTGTGGATCTGGCAGGGAACGGAAGGCATGACCTGGAGAGACACGAACACGGGCGCCCAGTGGGGCATTGACGGCTCTGCGGATACGGCCGCCGGGCAGAACCTGGTCTTCAACAGCTCCGGTGCCGGTACCGTTACCTTGTCCGGGGCGGTGAATCCGGCCTCCATCACGGTGAACAACGCCGCGGGCAGCGACTATGTCTTCGCCTCGGACGGCACCGGGAAAATTGCCCAGGGCACGCTGACCAAGCGCGGCGAAGGCAAGCTGACCCTGAATCTGGACAACACGGGCTGGGCGGGAGCCATCTCCATCCAGCAGGGCGAACTGGTGGCCCAGGTCGCCAATTCCCTGGGTTCCGGAGCCGTCACCGTTACGGGCGGCACGCTCACGCTGGCAACGGCGGACGTCCAGCCGGGCATGGGCATGATCAACCTGCAGGGCGGCAGCCTCAATCTGGCTTCCGGCGCCTTTGCCACGGCATTCACCGCGGATAACATGACGTGGACGGACGGCTCCCTCATCCTGGGTGAAAACGTGACGGCTACCGCCGCCAAGGCCCTGGCCAACGGAAAAACCGTGGAGCTGGCCTCCGGCTCCGTGCTGACGGTCAGCGGCGCCAATGACAACACGGCGCTCAACCTGAACGCCTCCGGGACCGGTACCATTTCCGTGGGGCTGGGAACCAACTACGGAGCCAATGTCCTGAACATGAGCACGGAATTCCAGGGAACCCTGTCCGTGACAGCCGGGTACTTCCAGTTGAACAACGTGACCATGGGAACGGACGGCACCGTGAACCTAGCGGACTCCAATGTCCGTACGGAGTGGAACGGGACGGCCGGGGGAACCTTTGCCAATGACATTGTCTTTACGGGCAACCAGATTTTTGCCACCAAGGACTTCACCCTCAGCGGCGATTTGAGCGGCACGGCGTTCTCCACCCAGGGCGCGGGCAACATCACCCTGACGGGCAGCGTCAACCTGGACGGCCAGCTCAAGGTGCACCGCGGCACGGTCACGGTGAACTCCGCCAATGTGACCAAGCTGGGGGACAGCATAGACATCCAGAACAACTCCACGCTGGCCTTTGCCCGTGACTTCTCCTATGGCGGCGTCATCAGCGGCACGGCCGGCGGCACGGTATCCGTGAACGCCGGAACGCTGGAACTCACCGGGGCTAACACCTTCCTGGGCACCCTCTCCATTGCAGGCGGCGCTACGGCGCGGCTGGGTGACGGAAGCTCCTGGGCGGGAGCCCTCTCCGGAGCCGGTGTCCTGGTCATTGACACCACCGGGAATATAACGCTGGCGGCTGGCAATACCGGATTTACCGGGTCCACCACCCTTTCCGGAACGGGCACCGTCACTCTGGCGGGGGCTGACTCCCTGGGGTCCGGGCGGGTCACCATCAACAACGGCGTTCTGGACCTGGCCTCCCAGAATGCAGCCAACGTCATCCTGATCACGAAGGGCAGCCTGGCAAACGCGGGCGCCAAAACCGCCGGAAACGTGGAAGTGGCGGCCTCCGCCGGAACGCAGGGCGCCTTGAACACCATCAATCTGGGCGGCTTGTCCGGCAGCCTCGTCAGTTCCATCGTCATGGAGGATTTCTCCCGGCTTACCGGAGTTTCCGGTCCTCTGGACATGACAGGCAAAACGGTAACGCTCAAGCTGGACAGCGGCAGCCTGACCGCGGGCGGAGCAACCGGGCAGGGCGTCATTGACGCGGACAGCCTGACGCTCTCCGCCGCCACCACGACCATCAACCTCAGCAACCAGGGCGTTCTGGACCTGCTTTCCGCCAACCGGGATTCCGCGGACGGCGTGGGACTGGTGCTGACCACGGGAACGCTGACGGTGGACAATTACAAGCAGATCAGCTTCTCCCCGCTGCTGGCCTCCCTGGGTTATGCGGTGACGGAAGTCCTGGGTGCGGACGGAACGCTGATGGTCAGCGGCAATACGGACCTAGTCTACCTGGTGGATACCACCCCCAATTCCGACAACCCCAACATCACCGACTACGCCGCCCTGGACCCCTACAAGGCCGTGGGCATCAACGGAACCACGCTTAATATAAGCCTGGACGGAGCCCCGGACGCCTCCCGGAACGGAGACGGCCTGAAAGTCAGCAATCTGATCGGCAGCAACGGCGCCCTGGTGGTGACGAATACGGCGGCGGATGCGGCGGCCAACCATGCCGTGGTGGACCTGATCCAGAACGTGGACGCCGGCAGCAACAGCTACGGCGGCACCATCAGCGGCGACCATGTGGACTTTATCAAGAAAGGTGCTGAAACCCTTACGGTGGAAGGCAGCTTCACGGGGAATGACTCCAAGCTGAGCTCCACGGAAGGGAACATTGTCCTGAACGGCACGGGCAACAGCCTCACCACGCTGGAACTCGCGGGCGGAGACATTACGCTGGGCGGCAGGAATGACGGCGCTTCCCGCGTGACGACGGTGGAAAACCTGGCCTCCGGCACGGGCGGCGGCACCCTGGATCTGGGTAAAGGCGCCCAGCTCGTGGTCACCGGACAGCAGGCCGGCAGCCATGTGACGGACGTGACCATCTCCGGGGACGGCACGCTGACCCTGGGCGGGGACGGAACGGACTCCTCCCTGACGCTGGGCAACGGCTCCTCCCTGGACGGCGTTCTGCTGGACATCCGGGAAGGTTCCGCGCTGTCCACCGCGGCCGGCTCCGTGAACACGGTTTCCGGCCTGACGGGCGGAGGCGCCCTGAAGCTGAGCGGTGTGGAAATGACGGTGGACTCCTCCGCCTCCCATACCTTTACCGGTACGCTGGACGGGGCTTCCGGAACGCTCAACTTCAAATCCGGAAACGGTAGCGTGCAAACCATCAAGGGCGCGGGCAACGCCGGCTACAACCTGAACGTGACCGACGGCGGCGCGCTGACCCTGGCCGGAGCGCCGGCGGAAGGCGGCAATCCGGCGCAGGCGGCTTACAAGGGCATCACGGTGAACGGCGGCACGCTCAACATCGGCAGCGCGTCTGATCCCAAGACCCAGCTCACGCTGGGCACGGACGGCCTGAGCGTAACGGGGAACAGCACGGTGACCATCACCACCTCCTCCACAACGGTGGAAGGGCTGGGCAACCCGTTCGTCACGTCCAGCGGGAACATCACGCTGGGTGACGGAACGGGAGAAGTCACGCTGGTCATGAGCAACCTGGACACCCTGGTCACCGGGAATACGGAAACGCTGAACATGGAACTGTTCAAGACGACGGACGGCGCGCTGGTCTCCCTGGGAGACAACGTCACCCTTCAGGACATGATCCTCAGCTCCCTGTATGAGAACCTGCACCTAGCCACCAATGACAGCATGACGGCCATCATCCTCACCGGGACGGCGCGCACGGAAAACATCTTCCGTGATTCCTCCCTCACGCGGAATGCGTCCACCGGGGCTGACCTGCTCTGGAACTCCCGCTACCACATGGAGGAGGGAACCACCCTGCGCGACCTGTACACCTCCGTGCTGGTCTCCCAGAACAGCGGGGATTACTCCGGAGCGGCACGCAAGCTGGCCGCCGCCGCGGGCAGTACGGTCACCAGCCTGGGCATTGCCCAGCGGGACTCCCTGCGTGACCAGATGGGCTGGATACGCAACCGCGTGGCGCAGATGGGCGTGAATCCCGCGTACATTAATGAAGACATGCCGTACTTCCACATGTGGATGCAGGGCACCGGGTCTTACGCCAAGCTGGACGCCAAGGGGGACGAAAGCGGCTACAAGCTCTCTACCTGGGGCGGAACGGTGGGCATGGACGTGGATATCAACGACCACCTCACCGCGGGCGCGGCGTTCACGGCCAACTACGGAAGCCTGACCGCGAATGCGGCGGATACGGCGGACGGAGACCTGGACAGCTACTACGTCAACCTGTTCGCCCGCTACCAGTCCCGCAAGTGGTCCCACCTGCTGATCCTGACGGGCGGCTGGAATGACGCCAAACTCACGCGCACGGTGGACTACGGCACGGGCTCCTACCAGGCCCACGGCAGCACGACCGGGTCCGGCTTCGGCGCCATGTATGAACTGGCGTACGACATCGCCCTCAATGAAGACAAGAGCGTGATTCTCCAGCCCCTGTTCAACGCCTCCATCGTGACGACGCGCATGGACGGTTACAGTGAAAGCGGTTCCGCCGGAAACGCCGGCCTGAGGGTGGAAGAGCAGAAGCTGACTACGGCGGCTGTTGCGGTGGGCGCCAGGCTCTCCGGCCTCCTTGGCTCCAACCTCTTCGGGCGGGAAGCGCTGGGAGAAGTACGGGCGAATGTCTCCCAGGACATGGGCGACCGCCGCGGGCAGGCCAATGTGGGCTTCCTGGCGGACCCCTCCTACACGCGCCCGGTATACGGCGCCAAGGTGGGGGCTACGGCCTTCCAGGTTGGCGTGGGCCTGAGCATCCCGGTGGGCACGCAGAGCGTCATCTTTGCGGACGGGAATGCGGACATCCGCAGCGGCTCCAGCTCCATCAACGGAAGCATTGGCTACCGCTACAACTTCTAGGACGGTATTCAGAAAAGAAGAATCGGCAGAATTCTCCCATGGCTGGAAGGGCCGTCCCGGATCAACCGGGGCGGCCCTGACTATATCAGCGTATATCAAAGGGCAGGCTGTGCAGGCCTGCCTGGAGCAAGGGAAATCCCTATTTCCTCCATTCCCATTCGATGGGGGTTTCCAGATCCGGATGCAGCGCCCGGCGGACCGGACAGGTCATGGCGGCTTTTTCCAGCATGGAGCGCAGCGGATGGCTGCCGTCCAGGGGCATGACGGCTTTCAGTTCAATTTTTTCAATGCCTTTTTCAGATTCCACGGCATGGGCCAGGATGCGCATCCCCCTCAAGTCGACTTCTTTTCTGGCCGCAATTACGGAAAGCAGACTCATCATGCAGGAAGAGAGCGTAGCCCCCAGCAGCATGCCGGGAGTGGGGTACTTTTCCCTGCCTCCGTAACTGGCGGACAGGTCGGTAAACGTTTTTTCCTCAGAGCGGGCGTAGGTGGTTTCACAGCGGAATTGCCCCACGTTTTCCGTGCGGGAAGTATATTTATCATCAGTCATAATGGTATGACAGGAAATGCCGGGTGCGGACTCATCCGCAGTTTGTCAGTTTTGTCCCTGAATTATTAGGGAAGAAAACAGGGAAGGGGAGAAAATGCGGCCTGTTCCGGCGATTACGGTATCTCTCTGAGTCATGCTTCATGTTCCGGACGGCCATAGCTCCGTGCCGGAAGAATTGCGGACGGGAAGGGCGGCAGCCCTGCCGCACCCGGCGGGCGAGGTTGTAAAAAAACAGGGAAAACGCCGGTTTACCGCGGTTTATGTCTCCGGAGCCTGGGGACTTGGTAGCGGAAGGTTCCCGCTTTTCGAGGCCCGGAATTGTTGCAGAGTGGAGGCCGGAGCGCAATATCGCTGAAAATCCGTAAGGCCGTGGAATCGGCATTGCCGGACTGCGACGTGCCGGGCCTTATCCCAGAATGCGGCGGATCGGTTCCGCGTAAAGTTCCGGTTCCAGCAGGAAGGAGTCATGCCCCTTGGTGGAAATGATGGTATGGAATTCCGCGGGAATGCCGGCTTTTTCCATTTGGTCCGCAAAGTCCTGCTGTTCCGCCGGACGGAAACAGCAGTCCGTATTAATGGAAAAGATGAGAGCGGGAATTGTTTCCCGGCGGAATCCTTCCAGCGCGGCGGAAAACGTACCTTCCGGCGCGTGGTCGCGGATGTCGAATTCCGCCCACATGTCCGCAATGCGTAGGTAGGAGTTGGCGTCAAAGCGTTCCGCGAATTTGGTGCCCTGGTGCAGCATGTAGCTTTGCGTGCTGCGGGTGGGCCTCAGCCACGCAAGCATGCCGGACTGGCCGCCCACTTCCTTTCTGGCGCGCTGTTCCAGCCCTTCCTGGTAAACGAAGGATTTGTGGCCGATGATGCGGGCGAAGGCCAGCCCTTTTTTGGGGAAAGGGCCCTGGTAATAGTCTCCGTCCCGGAAATCCGGGTCCAGTTCAATGGCCAGGATTTGTTCAAACAGGGAGAGGCGGTGTTCGATGGAGGCCCTGTAGCCGGAACCGATGGAAATAAAGCTTTTGACGCGTTCCGGGAACTGGCAGGCAAGGCTCAGGGCAATCAGGCCGCCCACGGACGGACCGACCAGATGCACGCGTTCAATCCCCAGGCTGTCGAGCAGCAGCGCCTGCAAGCGGGCCTGGTCCGCCACTTCCACATGCGGGAAGCGGGAGCCGTAGGGCAGGCCGTCCGCGGGGCTGGGGCTGGCGGGGCCGGTCGTGCCGTAGCAGCCCCCCAGATAGTTGGCGCAGATGATGCAGAAGCGGTCCGTGTCCAGAGGTTTTCCGGGGCCGATGATGCTGTTCCACCAGCCTTCATGGTTTTCCGGTTTCCAGAGGGCGCCGATGCCCGGCACGTCCGGGTTATAGCCGTAGGCGTGCTGGCTGCCGGAAAGGGCATGGAACAGCAGGATGACGTTGTCCTTTTCCGGCGACGGGGTTCCGTACTGCTCATAGGCGATGCGCACTTTCTCCACCACGGCGCCGTTCCTCAGGGGGAAGGAGCCGGGAAGGTCCAGGAATCTGGTTTGGACGTAGGGAAGCTGCATGGGCATGTAGGAAGGAGTTCGGTCACCAAAAAAAGACCGGCACCCGGCGGGCAGCGGTCTTTTTTAAATCTGTGTTGGGCCAGGGTTTACTTGACGCCCTTCTTGGAAAGACGCGTACCTGCCGTGGCGCCCTGGCGGGCCTTGAATTTGGGATTGCTCTTGCAAATCACATACAGCGTGCCCTTGCGCTTCACGATTTGGCAGTCTGCGTGGCGGCGCTTCATAGAGGCTAAGGAAGAAAGAACTTTCATGGTGTATAACTCCGGTTTGGTGTTCGGTTCGGGAGACGGAATATACCGTTTGGTTAATAATTGTAAAGTCATTTCTTTACCGAAAGTGAAATCATGGCTCTGCGGCAGCCATTTTTACGGCAAATCTGAAGCAGGGGCCGTTTTACAGGCGGCCGTCATCGCCAGGCAATTCTCCAGTTACGGGATATTTCCTCCAGCTCCTTGTCACGGCTTTTCTCCGGAAACGGGCCCAGGCTTTTTTGTGGAAGGCTCCTCCGCAGCCGCGGCCCTCTTGGCACAGCCGATGGAATAAAGTATCAGAATGGGAAACAGCACCACCACAGGCAGCATGTACCTGATTTCATAGGTCGTAGCCGCAGCGCTGATCACCAGAGGAACTGAGCAAAACGGTACAAAGGGAATCAGGCAAGATTTTCTCTTCTGTATTCCATACACCAGGAAACCGAGAACGCAGCCGTAAAACAGCCAAAGTTGCGGCATTTTCCGGGTATTGGATGATGCGGGCAGATTCCATACCATCTGGCTGTTCAGGAGAAGAATCCTTGCCGCCTGCGCGGGATTGTCCGCCGCTACGGAAAAGAACAGTTTTCTGACTGCGTCCCCCCCCCTGTCGGACAAAGTCCAGGCAAACCCGTATTTCCTGCCGGTTTCCCAGGTTTCAAACAGGCCCGTATGAAGATACTTTTCCCCATGTCCGGCTGATACGGCAGGATGCATGGAATCCTTGTAGAGACCGTACTGTCTCATTATCACCTCCCTGGGCATGATTTCCTGCTCAATCAGCTCCATGTCCTCCGGACTCACCTTTCCTCCTTCCGCCACAATGTCACAAACTACATGGGCCATCTTGGCGTACCTTGTGCCGGAAGCCCCCCTCCCCGCTTTCATCAGGCAGGGCAGGGCGGCAAAGGCAAAGAGCCAGAAAAGAAGGGCTCCCGCAACGGGAATTGCTAGGCGCCGCCTTTCCTGCGGATGCCGGAACATATAAGCCAGAAGAACCCCTGTAGTCAGGAAAAACGGAACATAGCCGTCATAACGCAGGCAGCCTGTTCCGGCCAGGCCTAACCCGATCAGCCACAAGGAAGAAGTACGTTTTTCCAGCATGTAGGTGCACAGGCCGACGGTCAGGGCCATCATGGAAATGGCGTAGGGAACGTCCTTGATAATGGTGGTCGCCATGTCAAACTGAACCATGCACAGGAACACAGCGCCGAGGACAATCAAAACCCGCATTTTCTCTCTCGCACCCCATGAGAAAATCATGAAATAAACCAGCAGAAGCAACGCAAGCTGGACAAGGACAATAGCGTGAAAATGATGCCAGACGCTTAAAATCCCCTTGCACATCAGCGTGTGGGCCAGTGTGTGCATCAAATCGTACTGTCCGGAAAGCACCTGGGGATACTGGCGGTGGAGGAAATCAAAGGAGCACATGGTGCCCCAGTGCCGCCACAGTGCGACCGCAAGGAGAACCGTCACGGTCATGACACCCCATTTCTGCCACGTTTTCCATACGGTTTCGTGCCGGGCCTCATGCCATACAACGCAATTCAGAGCCTGCACGGACAGGCACAGTGCCGCCAGGAAAATTCCGTACTGAACCAGGACGGCCCCCGTACTTTCCCACCGTCCCGCGACCACACCGTCCGGACGGAAAACCAGTTCCATAGGAAAAAGAATGAGGCTGCAAATACTGGCGGCAAGGATTACTTTCTTCCATGAAAGCATCCGTCCGTTTGCACGCCACCGCCACAGAATTAAAAGAGATGCCAGAAATATGAAAAAGAAAAGAAATCCAAACATTATTTTTTTCTCCGTCAATGGTTTGAATACTGTCGTCAATATGCTGATGGAGAAACTAGCGGATTTATAATCCGTGATAAAACAACGCCGCAATGCAAAGATGCCTTTGGCAGGGAACATAAGGATCATAGGAATGACAGGGGAATTTTGAAGTGTCCTGTTATTCCTGTCATCCTTATATATCTTATTATCCCTAATCAACTTTTCTCCAGATTTTTCCGTTGACTTCCGGATTATAAACCCGGTGAGGATCATAAAATTAAAGGAAATGAGGAGTCTCCTGGATTTTTTTCCTGATAGGAATACTGTTTCATTCCCGTTGCAGGAAGAAGCTTGCCTTTCAGGGGGGGCCACGGCTGTCCATCAGGTCCGTGCTAGGGATGGAAGCACTGAAAGAGGCCTCTTTACATCCCCGGCTGCTTCCGATTTCGCCGGATTGAACGCCGCAGGGACATCCGGAGAATAGGGCGAAGTGCTGTAGTTTCCCGAATCGTTAACCCCTCTCTTCTGTGGCGGTCTGGATAGTGCAGTTTCCGATGATTTGAGGAAGGGGAAAGTCATCCCTGTGGAATTTTTCCGGCAGGCGTTTCGGACACGCATGGCTGTAACGGCAACGCTGCCCTGCGCGAAAATCCAGTCTTCCGGTAGGTTTTTGACGCCGGGCGCGGAAATGAAGACCAGCAATGCGGCACATAAAGGGTTTGTGGACCGGCGCGGATTTGTATAACATTCACTCCGGTTTTCTTATGGCGAGCTCTCTTTCATCCGATTCTCCTCCTTCCTCCCGGAAGGCGTTTGTCCATTATGCGGGGATGAAGGGATTCCTGCTGATGGAGGGACTGTTGAAGCTTGTGGGCATGAAGACGCTGTTTCGCCTGGGGCGCATGGCCGGCGGCGCGGCATGGCATTTGCTGCCGAAGCGCCGGAAGATTGTGGAAAGGAATCTGCGTATCGTCCTGGACCCGGCCTTGCGCGGCAGGGAGCTGAAGAAGCTGGGCAAGGAGAATTTCCGGCGGACGATCGCCAATTTCCTGTGTTCCGCCAAGACGGCCATTCTGACGGATGACCAGTTGAAAAAGTGCGTGAAAATTACGGGGCACGAGGCGTTTGCCCGGCCCGTGCTGGAAGGGCGCGGACAGGTGTGCGCCATTGCCCATTCCGGAAATTGGGAGGCGCTGGCGAGAATATGCGTGTTTTATCCGGAGATTGAGCGTTACGGCTCCATGTACCGCCAGTTTGACAATCCTCTGATGGAGGAATACATGTACAGGCGCCGTACGGAGCGGGGCACGCAGATGTTTTCCAAGGAGGGCGGCATCAAGGCACCCATGAAGATGCTCAAGGAAGGGGGCGCGCTGGGCGTGCTGAGCGACCAGTTCGTCTGGGAAGGGGTGTATGTTCCCTTTTTCGGCAAGGTGACCGGAACGACGCCGCTACCCGCCCTGCTGCGCAAGCGGGCCGGGGCGGACATGGTGGCGATTGCCGTGCGTACGGACAAGCCGGGCCACTGGATTGCGGATATGGGCAATGTGGTGGATTTTTCCGGTTCCGACGGTTCTCTGGCGGGAGATACCATGGAGGTGAACAGGCATTTGGAAGAGTTGATCGGCAAGTCCGTTCTGGACGTGTTCTGGATGCACCACCGCTGGAAGTCCATTGACCGTTTTGCTCCCAGGGATGAAAAGACGTTCAGGCTTCTGGAGAAGATGGAACTGAAGCCGTACCGCATTTTGGTGGCCGTTCCCAGGGCCCTGGATGAAGCCTTGCTGACCGTTCCATTGATCAGGGCGCTGAAGGGCGCCAGGCCGGACATGCAGGTGAGCGTCATCTGCCCGTCCGACCAGGCGGGCGTTTGGAAAACATTTGAGGAAGTGGCCCATGTCCTGCCGCACGATTCCCTGAAGCAGCTCCGGGAAGCATTGGCCGCGGATGAGTTTTACAATGAAGGCCCTCTGGACCTGGGCGTCATGCTGGACCAGGATATGGAAACTCTCAAGGCTCTGGCACCGTATGGCCCCATGATGTTTTCCGGCCTGGATACTCATCCCGGATGCCGGAAGTACAAGTTCCGGGTAAAGGCTTCCGTTCTGAAAGCGGCTCCTCCCGTTCACCGCGTCCGACCCTATTTGCACCTGGGGGATCTGCATGGTCTGGATATCTGGAACTCTTTCGTGTTTCCCGTGAAAAAGGCGCACGCCGGGGAGGGGGCTCCCGTTCTGATCGCTCCGTTTTCCACGCTGGGGCCAGCCAGCGAATGGGGGGAGGAGCAATGGGAGGAACTGGTACGCTCCCTTCCGGGCAGGCCGGTGCTGGTGGCGCTGGAGGAAGACCGCGCGCGGGCTTCCGCTCTGGCGGAGCGGCTACAGGTGGAGATGAAGGCCGGGGCGCCGGAAGACCTGTTCCCCGTCATGGATGCCGCCGCAGCGGCCATTGCCGTGGACGGTGTTATTCCCTCTCTCTGCTCCTGCCGCGGCCTTCCGACGGTGACTCTCTTTTCCACCAGGCTTCCGGACGTGTGCCGTCCGCTGGGGCAGTTTCATCGCTCCCTGTACAGCCACCAGTGCTGTTCCCCATGCTTCCTGAGGGAATGCGACCGTGGCACTCCCTGCAACCGCAGCATTTCCGTGCAGGAAGCGCTGGATGCCCTGCGGGAGATAAATGCCTTTTCCAGTTAAGGGGGGTTCCTTTTCAGAAATGAAGGTTTATTCATCCCGTTGCCATGGAGATATGCCGCCGATAAATATAAATTCATGATGTCCAGGGAAATTAATGTTAAAAAGTTGAGGAAGAAGACCCATTTAACCCTGGCTCGTCTTGCAGAACTATCCGGCTACGATATAACCTGTCTGGTTCGCCTGGAGCAGGGTGAAAAGGTTCCCTCGCGCGTGAGGGAATCCGTGATTGTGACCAAGCATAATTACCTGAAAGGGTGAAACCATAATTATCCGAAAGGGTCAGCCGGGAAAAAGTGAAAGGGTGAAGTGTCTCACATGAGACACTATTATTTTTCCGGTTCGCGCGTGGTGAAGCGCATCAATTCCGCTTCAAAGTGGAGAGGAACGTCCCCGGTGGGGCCGTTGCGGTTTTTGGCGAGGTGGAGGTTGGCAAATCCGGCTAGTTGCTGCCGCTGGTTCTCGTCTTCCGCGTAGTAGTCGGAGCGGTAGAGCAGACCAATCATGTCCGCATCCTGTTCGATAGAGCCGGATTCTCGCAGGTCGGAGATGCGCGGAACGCCCAGGCTATTCCCGGTTCGCGTTTCCGGTCCGCGATTGAGTTGGGCCAGGACGATGACCGGGACCTTTAGTTCCTTTGCAAGTGCCTTGAGACCTGCGGAGATTTCCGCCACTTCGCGTTCTCGGCTGTTGGCCGCTTGCTTGGAATGAGAGCGCATCAATTGAAGGTAGTCCACACCGATAGCGGCCAGACCGCCCAGGTCACGCATGACGCGCCGCGCTTTCGCACGTAGCTCGTTGATGGAAATGGCTGCCGTATCGTCAATGACCAGTTGGGCCGCCCCAAGGTCCGCTACAGCTTTTTTGAAGTGCTGCATCTCCAATTGTGTGAGGGTGCCACGGCGGACAATTTCACCACGCCGGACGCCGGAACGGGCAAAAAGCAGACGTTCCGCAATCTGGACGGCGGGCATTTCACAGGAGAAGAGCAGAGTGGGCTTTTTCTCGTTGAGGGAGATATGTTCGATGATGTTGAGCAGAAAGGAGGTTTTCCCCATGGAGGGGCGCGCCGCAATGACGAACATGTCCCCCGGTTTGAGGCCGTTGCTCTTTTTATCCAGCTCATCAAATCCGGAGGAAAGCCCCTGAATCTGCCCCCTGGTGGCAATGAATTGTTCAAAGGCAGCCACGGCCTCCCGGACGATGTGCGCCAGGCTTTTGCCGTCCTGTTTGTTATTGCTGCATTCCCTTATTTGGAAGATATGAGTTTCCACAGCATCCAAGAGTGCCGCTACGTCCTCCGGGTTGTCAAACGCTTGCGTTATGGACTTGGTGGAAGCGTCGATAATAGAGCGCAAGAGAAACTTGTCTTTCAGGATATTAAGATAATGCTCAAAATAAGCTCCCGTGGTGGTGAAGGTGTACACATCCGCCAAGCCAGCACTGCCCCCCACGGAATCAAGCTGCTGCATGTCATCCAACGCCTGGGTGATGGAAATAATGTCCAGGGGCAAATTGTTGTTGTAACGCGACGCGAACAGCCGCCACAATAATTTATGGGCGGGAATGTAAAAGTAATCATCCGTCAGGCCAAACGTGACGGCCTGGGCCATGTAAGTAGCAGGGTCCATGACCATCAAGGCAAGGATGGACTTTTCCGGGCCGGGAGCCTGGGGAATGTCCCTGCACTCGGTAGGAGGCACGGAAGAATAGGAATGAAGTGAAGGCATGACTGTGGAACAAGGAAAGAGAGATTATTAAAGAGTGAATCCGTCCGGCTGGCCCGGATGCAGAATTTCCCACATGACGCGAGCGCATGCCTCCCGGATGGTGCAACCTGCCCTGTCTGCAATGGGCTTGTAAAAATTGACCTGCCCGCAATGGACGGCGGACACTCCCTGGGCCAGCCTGGACAACTCGGCCAATTGCCGCTTATCGCATGTCCTGATACCAATCAGGAATTTGCCGTCCTGGAACTCGATAACATCCGCTCCCTTGCGGCCGTACAAATAGAGGGCAAGCATGCTCATGGTCACGTCCTCCGGATAAGTCTGGTCCGGTCTCTCTGGGAATTCCCGCGTCACCAGCACGTCCAGGGCCTCCCGGATAAAACGCCGCGTTACCCAGTAGCAAACGCCGGACCAAGCAAACGGTACGGCGCATTGATAGCCCCCCGCCAGCATCCGGCGATCAGAGAGGGATTTACTAATTTCGTCAATGGACATAATCAAGGTGTCGGCGTCAACCTTGACAATGGGGTCCGTGCCCGGAATGTCCTTCATACAGGACAACATGCCGCGCACGCATTCCAGGCCGTTCAAATTTCTTCTCCTTTGAAAGTAGGTCTTCTTGTAAATGACATCCTTCCCCTTTGGTATATGACACCGAAGAAGGGGAGCGGAACCGTCGTCAAACAGATAAATCAGGCAATCAGGGTCAACCCTGCGTATTTGCCCGATACATAATTCCAAACATTTATAGTCTTCCCGGTAGCAGTATATTGCGTAGTTCATAGTTCGCTCATTGGTTCATAGTCTTCCAAAATGTCGTTCCAAAGCCCCATCTGGATATAAAGATCGCCGTCTGACGTATGCTGTGGCCTCAATGCGTAATCTGTGGCACACGCGAGGACCGTCCATGAATCGCACACGCGCGAAATGGACTCGAAGCTTGTAACATCCAGGTCTACGGACAAAAAATTGTTGTCTTCCCAAAGCCTGGTTCGAATGCCTTTGCCGTTTGCCGGAGTCTTCCAGTATGAGGCATATCTTAGCCGTATCTTGTTATTGGTAATTTCCAGGGGCATTTGTGCGGCCAGGGTGCCGCTGGACAGGCTTGTCGCGTCAATCGACAGATCAAGTTGGCCGCCCGTTTTGGTAAGCCTGTACTTGATGCCGTTGGATGTCTTTTGAGCCGTGTTGACTTTTAACTTGATGGTGGAGCCGACAATTTCGATAGGGTCTTCCGCCGTGTAAGTGATAGCCTCCCCGCTTGTCATGGAATCGGTATCAAGTTTCATGGCCAGTTCCCCGTCTTTCACCTCCAAGTTGTATCTGACTCCCTGAGGGGTGGAATAGACTACCTTATCAATTTTCAGCGCAATATTCCGGTCCGTGATTTCAATCGGCTCTAATCCTGTGTAATCCGGCCTGCCGTCCCTAATCCTGACACCAAGCTTGACAGGGCCTTCTTCTTCTCCGTTGTTTCCTTTTCCCTTTTCCTGCACCAACCACGCCCGGAGTTCCGTTGTGACTGATACGTCCTCGGTGGAGGACTCTATATTCAGGGTTATAAGATGCCCTTCTTCGCCTTCGTCCTTAATTTCCAGCGCACACTTAGGGTCGGCTTTAAGGTTGTAGCCACGGGCAGCCTTCAAACCGCAATAGACCGCTCCAAGGGCATATTGCTTCACGTCCACCAGCTCCGGAGAATTTCCGTCAGCCAGAAGAGGTTCCGGAAGGATGTTCACCCTGGCGAGCTTAAAAGAATATTCCCCTTCTTCTTCTTCGTCTCCAATTATGGTCGGCAAGGGTGTTTCCGTCCCTTTGGTGCCGGAGATGGAATGACTCTTATATTTTCCCTGGTCGTCACAAGTTACCTTCAGCCATACGTCGCCGTCGCTTATTTCAGACTTTTCCCAAGAGCCGTCCCCTTCTTTTTCAAGTGTGCCGTTAATATAAATATCTCCCTGTTTCACGTAGACGCCGCCACCTTCCCCCTGCGCTACAAGGACGCGCCAGCCTTCGTTCAGGGAATTGGCTGCATAAGTAATGCAGCCTGTCAGATAAGGCTTGTAAGTAATATCGTCAATGGATGACCCGGAGGACCCGGCCCCGGACACAAACTCGCCCAGGACAAGACGAACTGCCCGCCCTCCCGGCTTATCCTGATTGGTGGAAATAACGGCATCGGTAATGCAATCATGGGACATATCGCCCCACAGCAAGTCCAAGTAAACCTTGCCGACTTCCGCTTTCAGGCCGGGGAAAGGTTCATTATTCATTTTTTTCTCGCCGATTTTTGGCACGACGTTGCGTGTCCCTCCGGCGTGAACATTTAGGACTCGTCCAGGATTGAAATAAGCCATCCATTTATCCCCCTCTTTGACGAGAGAACGGAGGGTAAACCCTCCCTTGTCATCCGCGTAGCGTCCGCCAGTCCATCGCGAAGCCGCCGCGGAGGGCAGCATGGATTGAAAATCCGAGGTCCTGTTGAGAGCATCATTGATGGCATCAACATGGTTGTTCCAATCTGCGGACCTGATAGGTTCTTTGCGTGATCGTTTATGCAAGTGGTACATGATGATTACCCGTAAATGTCTTCGTCCCAGTTGCCCGCAATATAGGTGACTTGGGACACGGTGCGGCCATTGCGGCGCGTGCGTCCCCCTCCTGCACAGAGCCATTTCATACCTTCCGGGAGATTAGGAAGGCCCGCATGGGTAGATATTTTGCCAGCGTCCCCAAATGACACCCGTCCTGGTATCGTCAGACGGACCTGCATGTAGGGGGCTTTATAGTGTGTCTGGCCACGCAGGATTTTTGAAAGCAAAGAAGAGGGGACCTTGTCGTGAAGTTTGTCGCTCAACTTGACTCCTTTCTCATCGGACAATTGGCCTCCCATCAGGGCGCATAAATCAGTAAGCGTGGCATTGTCCAGCTTGTCCACGTCTCCTTTATAAACGCGGCATTGCGTGATCGGGTCGTCAACCAGGGATATGGTCAGTTCGCATTCATTGCCATCAAATTCAAATTCAGGGTCGTCCGGGTTTTCCGGGTCATCTTTGTCGTCATCAGCTAGTTCGAGCGAATAAGTAAGAGTAACGAAATCAATCTTGTTGCTTTCGTGAGTCTCAATACTGATGTCAGTCAGGGGGAGGCCCTGCTTTCCCCCAGATGCACGAGTAGATACTGCCGGGTTCATGATAGACGGGACCAGGGTCCGTCCTTCTCCCGCGGGACATTTATAATATTCCGTGAGAGTTTTAGATTGGTAAGTTTCCCGGTATTGGGACGGCTTCCAGTATGTAAGGATTCCGGATGGGAGGTTACCTAAAATTCCATTATTCATTATGCGAAGACGGCTGCTCCCCCATCTTTTTGGAGGATTTTGTTAAGTAGTTCATTGGTCTTTTTCTGTTCGGTCAATTGCTTGGCCGGGATGTTTTCGGCAGAGAGCATGAGGCGGCCATAGCCACCGCCGCCCACTTTGGCAAGTGACCCCGCAAAGACAGTTTCCCACATAACCTTGAAAGGCTTGTTAGCCTCTTCCTGGGAGGCTTTTTTCCTCGTGACGGCTTTGCCCTCTTCTGCTGCTTTGGCTTTATCCTGGGCCGCCAGCGCGGCCACAATGCGGTCGCTGGCGGACTTGATGGACTCCCTGTAATCCGTCGTGTCCCATACGTCCGGAGTGTTGTTATAGCCCTGGGCGAAAGCGGCGGATATGGTATTGAGGGAATCAAGATATTGGCCTGCAATCCTGCCTCCATACTGGTCCACCAGTCCCGCGGACGATTGTCCAGACGTGGACATATAGCCTCGCTGGGCTTTGTAAAATTCATCTGCCAGGCCGGACATAAATTCCCGGTATTTATCCATGCCGGGGATAGTTGACATGATAGAGGCCAACGACTGAGATAGGCCCCCCAGCATGGCTGCTACAGCGGCCTGCAACACGGACAGCAAGGCAACACCCACGCCTTGCCAGAATGATACGTCTGTCAATATGTCCAAGACCAGCACTCCCGACTTGAAAGCCTCGATAAGGGTTGGAGCCAACATGGCAAGCCATCCTTGCGTGCCTTTCCAGAGGCTATTAACTCCCTCACCAAATCCTAATTTCAGACTATTGCCAATCAAGGAGGCAACTTCCCCCTGTTTCCAGGCTTCTATTCCGAACCTCAACCCGTATCCGATAGCATCCCCTATCGTTTTTGCCGTAGATGCCAGCTTGCCGACAAGATTGATATTATCGTCAAGCAAGGGCTTGAGAGCGTCGATGATAGGCTTGCCGAACTGCGCGCGCACCTCCGCCCAGGCATCCCCCAGCGTGGATATCTTGCCGTGCCAGGTCTTTGATTGAAGCTCCATGCCGCCGCTGTACTTGCTTAATTCGTCAGCGGCCACCTGCCAGACATCTGCACCTTTTTTGCCTGCGGTTTGCAGGTCTTCCAGGCGGGACCGGACAGCAGGGGATATAGCCCCTAATTCCTGGAGGCGCATCATTGCTTCCCCTGCTGGCCTCCCACTGTCCAGGCCGGAATAAAGACGGCCTATCGTGACGGCCATTTCATCTATCGGGACATTACAGGCGGAAGCGGCATCGCCAACCAGGCGGAGGCCGTTCCCGGTGGACAAGGCCCCGTTTGTCAGGGACTCCAAAATTTTAGATGCTGCGGCAATGCCCGGTAGTTGGAAAGGTGTATGGGCTGCAAAATCCGCCAGTTCCGCCATGCGTTCCCTGGCCGCCTGCGCGTTCCCCAAAATGGGGATGAACGCTGTTTCCATCGTTTCCCGGTCCGCAGCCTCGGACATGGACGCGCGTACTCCTTCAATGGACGCCTTGATTAACTTATATCCGGCAGCAGCTACGGCAGCGGCGGCTCCCAAGGCCAACATCTGAGGGTTGGCAAATCCGGCAAATCCGGACAATCCGGACCGAGCCTGGTTTAGAGGTCCGACAAATCCGGTATTGTCCAGTTTAAGTTTATATTCAATACCTCCGCTCATGATAGATTTTTAAGCAATTGGAGTTCCAGAAAGGAGAGACTCTCAGAATCGGCCCCATTGCGTTGTGCAATGGCAGCCCTTAGACACAAGGCGCGGGCCACATGGAGGTCCAGAACGGCATCAAGGCCCCATCCGTATTCCGAACAAAGCAGATCAACCAGGGACAGCCACCAACCGACGCCAGTACAATTTACGGTTTGCGGCCCGTCCCCGTCTTCTTTTTTGAGCCGTCCAGAGGCGCAAAAGAGGCTCTAATAACGGCGGCAATCTTGTCTGCCATAGACGGAATGACGGAAGGGGAAAGCGTGTCCGCCCAGGCATGCAAACCATCTCGGAATGTCCCGGTATCAAGGGCGGAAGCAAATGCGGCACGGTCCGCCATCAGCCACAAGAATGCGGCCATCTCATAGGCGGACGGTTGGATGCCCAACGCGACAAACTTCACGTCAGCAGATTCAAGTAAGAGCAAATCCCGCATGGTCAAAGATTGTTTTTTAGCAAAGGCGTCTTTGACGGCGTCCGGGAACAAGGCGGCAGTAACCGCGGCAATATCAGCAGTGGAATTAGACATACTGGCAATCTGCCACAAAACAGGCCGTGGCTTGCACACCACGGCCTGGATGGAAACCGGGTGAGTAAATCACTCGCTGTCCCGGTTCCCTATAAAATGTAGTCCCCACACCTGGATCGCATCTTCCAGGCTATCAAAATAGGTATATCCATCATTTAAACCTTGGGGAGTATAGGCTGCGTTACATTCGGATAATGTATAACGCACCCCGTCTTTTTCGTAATCTCCGCTATAGTCCTTTATTAATTGGTAATACATAGCTTTCGTATTAGATTTCAACAGTCCATCCTTTAGCCGTAGCTATTGACTTGTCGGCAGCAGCGGCACCAGGGCAACCCTGGAAACCAATCACATGAGATTGCCCATCCGTCATGACAGGGAGCCGGGTAAGAATAGCATTGATGGAAGCGGCATCAAGTTTACAGCCATAGAACATGCGGCTCGCGGACGTCAAGGATGGTATATCGGAGGAAAAACTAGTTAAGGAAGAACAGCCCTCGAACATTTGAGTGCCTATTGCCATTCGAGGCAAATCCACATCAAAACTTGTTAGGGGCGTTTGCCGGAACATACTGTTGCCCTTCTCTAGGGAGGGCAACGGAAGGTCAAAGCTTGTCAGGGAGCATTCGGTGAACATTGACTCCCCGATAGTCAGAGAGGACAGATCGGAGGAAAAATAAGTAAATTGGCGCAGTCGATAGAACATTGATTTCCCGTTAGTCAGAGAGGATAAATTTCCATCGAATTTTGTCAGGGCGGATTGGTTGAACATGCTATTACCATTTGTCAGGACAGGCATCTGGCCTGTGAACTCCGTCAATCGATTGCATCGGTAAAACATTTGCTCCCCGATTTCCAGCCGTGGCAAATCCTTATCAAAACGTGTAAGTTGTGTGCAGGTGCTAAACATGGCGGTTCCATCAACCAGGGAGGGCAAATCAGAAACAAAATCCGTTAATTTTTGGCAACTGTAAAACATTTGATTGCCTATTTCCAGCCGTGGCAAATCTGCATTAAAGCTCGTTAAAACAGGAGCACTCATGAACATATTGCTGCCGTCCGTCAACACAGGCATCCCCAAGGAAAAACTGGTTATGTTGGCAGAACCGAACATATAATAACCCCTCTCTAAATTGCTGAATGGGGTATCTTCAATTAAAAGGGGAATGATGACGTCCGAGGATTTGGTACCATAGAACAATCTGTCGCCTATAACCAGCTTGCCGTTGTTGTGCGCGCGCCACGTCCCATCATCATCGACGGAGATATAAAAGCCGAGCATGCTATTAACGGCGTCCGTGACGGCATCGACAATATCATCTTTGGCGGATGTGACCGCCTCAATAGAATTTTCCACATGGGAGTCAAATCCGGTCACTTGAGCATCAATAGCGGTCTTGGCATCCGTCGCTACCTTGGCTGCCTCCTGGGCCGTGGCGGCATAATCCACCCCCAGCAGTTTGCGCGTCTGGTCATAAGCCCACCAGGCCAGGTCCACGGCATCAAGGGACACGGTAACGGTATCCCCAAGGCGGACGGTCATGCGGTGGGAGGATGGATTACCGCCGTCCCTGGGGTCAATCCGTTCCGCCACCGTTACCAATCCGGCAAGGATGCGTTCCTTGGGTGTAAACATTGCCGCTTGCAACCAGACCTCCCAAGAGTACATCCCCAAGTCTTGAGGCGGGACATGCACCAGGATAGCACCTTCGGCGGCGGTGGACATGTCTATGATCAGGTTGGTCACGGCATCCCCGGCCTTGAGAGTGGCGGCAAGGTCGGCTCCGGTCAAATCCAGAGGGATGCCCGCTGCGTCCTGGATAATCAAGGACACATCATAGGCGGTCCCCCTGGCAAGGGACAGATTGGCAACGGCGGCAATCATGGCGGCAATCAGATTTCTTCTTCCGTATTTGATGCAGGGTCCGGCGTAATCGTATCTTCCACAGAAGGGAGGTGTAGCATTTCTACCGTGTATTTCTGCGCGCCCGTCCGCTCCCGTGAATCGTCCAGGTTTTCCACGTAATAGACTTTCCCTTCAAATTCTACCTTGTCCCCAATTTGAGGAACAGGCAAGGATGACGCTTTCACGCCCTTTTTGCCGCCGCGGATGACTTCCAAAGTGACGGTTTCTTGGGCGTCCCAATACACGACGGATTCCGTATTGCCGGATTCGCCGATGAATTTTTCCGAGGAACGGGTAGGCTTGCGCTTGACGGAGGTGACAACGCCCCAGGGGACGGTTACGCCGTCAAGGCCAAAGCAAATATCATTGCCGCGAACAGTATATGAATTTTGTGTAGCCATATATATAATTAGTGTGAGGGTTAGAATTCAGTTTCAAAGGATGTTACTTCCACGGTCATAGTCCAGACAGCCCGGCCCGGCGCGTCTTCCCAGACGATGGACAGGGGGGCCGCGGTTCGGGGCTTGCAGATGACCTGCCCCTCATAGCCTAGGGAATTCCACATGAGCGTCTGCAGGACGCGGTCGGTCATGTGGTTAGCGTTGTCCATGTTTCCCCCAGGTACGCCGGGGGAGGCGGCGGAGATGAACAAGGTCACTTCGCGGGAGATGTCCGCCTTGATAGGCATCCCTCCCTCAATATCGTGGGAGACGTTGAGGGCACCGGGAAGGACAAAAATAACGCTGTCCGGATATTGGTTGAGGTCCGCCAGGGCTGCCTCATAGGTCAGGACATTGGGAGCCGTGACGCATTGGGAGATTCCGGCTTGTTCAAGCTCCGCTACTACGGCGCGGAGCAACCATTGTGTGTCTGTAATCATATGATTTTCCGGTGGGAGCCATAAGCAATGGCTCCGGATTTTTTGCCGCAAGAAGAGGGGAAAGGGAACGTGCCGTCCCTAATCTCCTGCAAGGCTTTAAGTGCTGCATCATAGGCGGTCCGCTGGTCGTCCGTCGTCTTGTGTAGCAGCTTGGCAAGGTCGAACACGGCAATGTCTCGCGCCCATCTGGTCATGAGGTTGCCCGGAACCTCGCGGCCCTGGCAATATCCATCCACCAGGGCCGCCGCACTGAGCATGTTGTCTGCCACGGGGTCTTCCCCTGCCGGGGCCTGCTTGCGGATGTCGGCGAGCTGGTTGGCCGTCAGGGAGGCCAGGAGGTTGGATTCTGTCAGGAGTGTTTTCATGATGGGGATTCAAGCCCGGCGCGCTGGCAAATCGGCAGACACGCCGGGCAATCATGCGGGGTTAATTTTCTTATGACGCTGATGGAATGGCGGGCATTAGGATAAGGCCTTCCTTGATGCCAACCGCGGAGCCATAGATACACTCGAAGGTCATGAAATGCTTTCCGGTACCGGTATCATAGTGGCGGCGGTAGGACATCGTCAGTCCCGTGTCCGCGTCTGTGACCGTCCTGGATTCCATATAGGCCTTGGGTTCGGATGGGGTCACGGCCCGCGTAGCTACGGCTAGCGCAGACGGGTGGACGATGAAGCCGTTAGGAGCAGCGGAGCTAGACGGCAGAATCGTAGACTCGAAAAGGTTGAATCCCAGAAGACGGGGAATGACCCCGTCACGGATATATTCCGTCCCGCCGTAAGCCATGGCAGAAGCCACCTGGACGGAAGAATCCTTGGCTAATGCCGTGTAGGCGGAGGCACTGGGGAAATAGGTGCGGTTGGTCTTCGGGACTTTCAGACTGCCGAACTTCTCCCGTGCCATGATCAGCAGGTCCATGACGCTCATGCCTGCCACGGGGGCAAGGGCGGTGGGGAAGTTGGTCTTGGTGATATTCGCAAACACCCCCGTAATGACCGCGGAGGCCACGGCGTTGCCCATTTGTGCCGCAAATTTTTGTAAGGATGCGGAAGAGCTTTCGAGAAATTGGCGGTCGGTCAGCCCCACCGTGCTTTTGGCGTAGCCGGACATGGTGACGGTGATGGCACTCATGCTTCCGGTTTCTGTTTCGTAGTCGTTTTCAATGTTGGATGTCCCAACGGAACCGATAAGAGGCACTTGCAGGGCTGCGCCCTTGCTAACGGCCTCCTTGGAATAATCGGTAGAAAACAGATTGAGGGCGGCAAGGGAAGCCTTGTAGGCCTCCATGCCGGAGGTAACGATGATGTCATCGTTTAATTTGGCGTCAATAGTAGTAGGCATATGATTTAATGGTGGATGGTTGGGTATGATGTTAGCCGTGGATTTTGGTCAGGGCTTCGCGGTTTTCCTGGAAAAACCGCAACCGCTTCTCTGCGTCGGTAATGGAATTGTAGCTGGCAAGCAAGGTTTCCTCTTTGCCTTTGCCGTTGTCCTTGTTATCCTCCGGCTTATAGGAGGCCTTGAACACGGGATTGACAGGCAGGGAGGCCAGCAGTTTCACGGCATCCGGATTTTTCAGGAGAGTTTCCTTCCAGGATGCCTTCATGTCAGGGGAGATTTTCCCTTCCGCGCAGGCGGCTTCCACGGATTCCTCCGCGGCCTTGGCCTGCATGTCGGAAACAATCTTCTGTGTTTCTTCCAGTTGCTTTTTCAGGGTGGCGTTTTCGTCCTGCAAAGCTTTAATTTCTTCGTCGGTCATGGTTGTGGTTTCTGTTTTTGTGTTTTCAGGGCCGCCGCCCGCAGGGGCGGAGGCAGAAAGGGATTGGATGGTACGGAAGGCGGCTCGGTTGACCAGGCCTCCCATGTTGGCGGACGTACCTGTAACGGTGCAAATGCCGTCGGCGTCCGGCTCGGAAAGGTCAAAAGCAGGGGAAAAACGTTTGAGGGACTTGCCCTTCTTAGCCCGCCCCTCATCAGTCCAGGAGACTACTAGGCGGATGCCTCCCTTCTTAGGATCATCACCTCCCCAGTACACGCGGTTGACCCAGGCGGATGCTTCGCCATCGGCATGCAGGAAATCAATAAAAGGAGCGTCTCCTTTCCCGGCGTCAAATTCAGCCTGGCACCTAGCCCGGCATTCCTCCACACGGCGGGCGGCTTCCTCGTCAACCAGGATGTTCACGGTTACGACCTTACCCTCCGGAGTGTGTGGGGAAACCGTCTGGACGCCGGGGGGCATCCACTGAATGTCGTCCGTGTCGTCATCTCCCAGGGATGCGGCGGCAAAGTTGGCAAAAAAGATCATGCCCTGACTATGCCACAGACGGAGGGCCAGCTTGAACACCGCGGCCTGAATGGTAATCAGGGGCGTCCCTGGCGACGAAGAAAGATGCGGGCGGCACTGTTGACCGCCTTCAGCACCTTGTCGTCGGGAGGCAAGGCCCGCGGGTCTTTGGGAATGCGTTGCCCTCGCTTGAATACATAGTACATTTTTTGTCCGAGAGCCAGCCCCACCGGGCGGCCTCCGGACCAGACGGGCCGCAGGTCTTTAATGCCGCGGGGACTTTTCCCGTGAGCCTCCGCTGTGACCGGGATAGCCAGCATTTTGGCTTTCTTGGGGGAGATGTGTCCCCCGTAAATGTGGATAGCCACATGGGGATGGTTGATGCGGACCATGATGCCGCTGCCTCCTAATACGGGAGCCGTGCAGGAATTGGCGACAGCCAACCAGAAATTGGTCCGCGTGCCCCCCAGCCGGTTCGGCTTGGCGTTCTTGGCCCGGAAATGGCTGATAAGCGTATTCCTCATGGCAATCCCCATGATTTTTTTCAGGGCGGGCTGGCGTGAGGCCAGGCGTTCTAGTTCCGGTGTCACCGTGTCCCTGGTCAATTTCAGGTCAATGCTCATACGCGGGGTACAGATGATTTGCCGATAACTGCCGCCGTGCCCATGGCGTGTTCCATGGCTTCCGCCAGAGCGGCAGGATGCAGGTTTTTAAGCAGTTGCCCGGAGGCCAGATAGTCGGCCACCATGGCCCGGAATTCTTCGTCCGTGACGGCTTCGTCGCAGGCGGCGCGGGTCAGTCTTTCCAGTCCTGGCCGGGCATCCCCCAGCCAGGCGTCCAGAATGTCAGGCAGGTCCCGGAGGATGGACTGGTTCAGGGCTGCCAGTTGATCGTCCCTGGTCATAGCGTGGTTGCCGCCTTGTTGAGTTCCGCCATGTAGTATTCCCTGGCCGCGGCAGGCATGCCGTCCAGGGCTTTAGCCATCAGGGCAGGATTGCCCATGCCGGAGGCTGGAGGCGTAACGACGGCTTCTCCTTCTGCGGGAGCAGGGAATCCCATGTAGCTATAAGCCCAGGACTGGGACACGGGGAGGCCGTTAGCAACCATGGATGCCAACGCCAGGGCCTTGGGATATACTTTGTCGTCTCCCTGGCTTTCAAATAATTCTTCATCGTAGCCGGGCATCGGGGCCTCGATGGTCTCATAGACATAGCTCTTGGACAGAGGGATCCCCTTGTCCAGGATTTTGCCGATGCGGTCCACGGCGGCATTGGGGTCATTGACCGTCTTGCTCGCGGGTGCGAAGTAAGGCAGGGAGGAGTCCTCATTCCCCGGCGCGCCGTTGTATTCATAGACGGCGGCCAGCATCTGCTCATTGAGGATTTCGCAGAGCCAGCCCGCGGCGGCGTCAATGATGTCGCTCCTGACATTGTAGTGGACTTCTCCCAGGGCGCGGCTTCCGGCTTCCCCCGGCGAGGATGTCAACGTTTGCCCCAATATCAACAGGTCGCAGGCGGTGTCTGCCATTTCAATCATCTGGTTTTGGGGGTTGTCGCTGCCCTTGTTGGACGGTTCTTTCAGTTCCAGCGTACAGCCCGTGGGGGCGGCGGCATAAGCGGCGGACCCCATGTTTTCCAGCATGGACTCCATAATGTCCTTTAGCTCCGGGTCGCTCTTGTCATAGGTAGCCCAGCGGATGGGCAATCCGAAAATCTGGGCGAAGTTGAGCAGCCAATCCGCCGAAAAGTTGGCGGCGCACCAATACCAGGCCAGGGAGCGCAGCAACGCGCCCCCGGAGGGATGCCCGAAAGAGACGTTGTTGATTGCCACCAAAAATTTATTGGGCATGAAATCCCCCAGGGCATCGGAGCCGGGGGAGCGCATTCCGAAAAGTCCGCTTTCCGCTTCCCATCCGTACCAGCGGGGATGGACTTTCCGTGTCTGCCGGGGGAGCCACGCCTGCGGCATGTGAGCGCAGCCGCGCACTTCCCAGTCGATTTCCCGGACGGTGACGCCACAAAACCACCCGTCAAGCAATCCGTTGATAGTGCCGCGCCAGCCCTGGCCGTCCTCTCGGTAGTTGCCCTTCATACCGTCACGGGTGCGTTCGGCCAAGTGTTTCATCTCTTCCAGGTCCTCTGTGTCCTGTACATTCCATTGCAGACCGCACACCGCATTTTTAAGTTCGGTAACATTTTTCACCAGCCGCGGCCAGGTCCGGCACATGAGGTCATATAGGGCATGTTCTTCTTCAGGGCAATCTCCGTTCAGGGAAGCGTCAAGTACACGGGCAATATATTCTGGAGTGACCCAGGCCAAGTCCGGCATCATCCAGCGCGGACGTGCGGGAGGAATGAGGATGCGTTGCAGGCCGGACGCCTGGCGGGCGTTTTTAGCCTCTATAATCTGCTTGACGGTCATTGACCCGACTTGAGAGTTCAACGGCGCGCTAGAGGGTCCGCGGTAAGCCGCGGAGGCAATCTTATTTTGGAGGGTGATGGTCATGATGATTTACGGTTGAGTTTCCGCCTCTGGTGACGGTATTTGCTGCGTCCACGGCCCATGATGACGCCATTCACGGCGTCTCGCGTCCAGGTGCCTTCCTGCGCTTTCATGGTCAGGGCATGGTAGGCGAGAGCCAAAGCCCAGAAGAGGTCGGCGTGGCCGCTGTCAGTACGGTCCGCGTTGTAGCAGACCAAGCCCGTCTTGGTGTAGCCTTTTTCGATGGCAGCAATGTGGGCCTTCAGGAGTTCGTGGCTGGGGATGATGATTTTTCCAGCTTCCATGGCGCGGGAAAGATTGGAGGCAAGTTCCTCTTTTGAGGAATTGTTGAAGATGATGCCGCGTACCTTGTGGCCGTTGCGCCTCTTTTTTGCGTCCTCCACATATTTATCCCCCAGACCCGTCTGGTCGATGACGACAAGCTTGACGCCCGCGGCTCCGGTCATCTCGTCAAGTTTCCGGTCCCGGCTCTCCCAACTCTTGTCATCGTGATAGTACACCATCCGGACCACATAGCGGTCGTGCCAAGGTTTCAAGGCAATGTAACAGTGCTTATCCGCCATGCGAGCCACATCCACCCCCACGCCAAATTCTCCCTCTTCCGCGGCAATGTTCCCGGAAGAGGAGGCATAGCGGTCATTGGTGCTGGCAATAATCGTGTCCCAGGAGATGAGCTGTCCCGCCGTATCTTGAGGGACACACATATATTCTTCCAGAAAATCCGCTTCCGTGAGGCATTTTGCCCGGCAGGATTTGAGGAATTCCTCATGAGTCATTGACTTGCCCGTCTTGGCATTGATGCGTTCGACAATGCCCGCATTAACAGCATCTACAATTGTCACCCTGTGGAAGCTCCACCCCATCGGGTTGCCGTTGTTCACACAATCATTAATCAATTGATTGAAGACGGATTGCTTGCCCCGGTGAGTCGAGATGACGATGCGCTGACCACCCCACTGGGTAACGGCAGAGGACACCTTCAACAGTTTTTGCTGCTGTTTATGGACCGCATATTCATCCAGGACCACGCAACCGCGCTTTCCCGCCAATACGTCGGCATTGCTGGATAGGGCAAAAATGGTGCGTCCCGTGGAGAATTTAATCGTGAAGACCGTCTCGTCTTCGATGATTTCCTCACCAAGTTCTACGGCACCCAAATTATAGATTTTCGCCCATTTCTTGCAGTCGTCCACAAATAGTTTTGCCGCCGTCTTATCACGCGAGCATATCCACCAATCATATAACGCGCCTTTTTTAACGCAGGCCCGCACCGCCTTCAGGGCAGTGTACTCCGAAAACCCCTCCTGACGGCCTTTTTCCACCAGGATATTGTCGCTTTCGTCTTCCAGGTAACTTACCTGGTAAGACATGCTTCGCGGCTCTTTTTGTTTGGCAGTGCGGGCCATGTTTACATGAGATTCATGGCCTCTTCAATGGCGGCCATTTGTTCTTCCGTCAGGCCGTTTCCGGACTGGGTCTTTTTCTGATTGGCCGCTTCCGCCGCGGAGGCTTCGCGGGTTTCGCGCCGGATGTCCGCCATTTCCCGACGAAGGGACATCATAAGTTTGATAATATCCAGCATCTTGCCGGGTTTGTCGGCAATCATGGTCTGGATGTCGGACACGTCCAGACCGTCAAGCGCGCCTTCCAACATATCCATAGCCGCCGCCAGTCCAGCCTCCGCTGGTCCTCCTTCCTCCGTGTACTTTTTCAGCAAGTCCACTTTCCAGGCATAGCGGTCACGAGCGGCGGCTACTCGTTCCTGTCGGGCTAACCACTCTTTGTGCGCTCCCTTCCGATAATTGGTCACATTCTGTGCGTTAATACCGGGATAGCCTTCTTGGGCGCAAATGTCCGCCACGTCCCGCCAGGTGCCCCCGTCTGCTAGGCATCGGCTCACATCATCCTGCACCCTGGCAGGCATGCGGCTGATGGCTGCCGCGGCTGTTCTTGTGGCAGTCATGACAGCAGAGCCTCCTTTCCCGCATCGAGAATTTTCCAGCGGACGCCAAACGGAGAGGGTGCCAGACGGCAAACATATCCCAGGGCGGCCAAGGTTTCCAGCTCCGCCTCTACCTGGCGATGGTCAAATCCGGCAAGCCGTACTTCCGTGACCAGCTTTTCCGTGGACATGGAGAGGAGGCCGTTGATGTTCAGCAGTTCTAAAATAAGCTGTCTTACTTTCTGCGCTTCGGTCATGATGATGGGATTTTAAGACAATTCAGGCCGCGGCTTGTACACCGCGGCCTGAATGGAAGTTATTTACCCTGGAGCCGGGAGCCTTCCAGCCGTCCAATGGCCCGGTTCAGGTTTTCAAACTGGTTGTGGCTTTGCTCCCGCATTTTAATGATTTCCTCCACAATCTCCTTCTTGTCCTGTTCCCGTGATTGTTCCAGAGCCGTCAGGCGGGCGCGGTGTTCGTCCAGGCGGTGGTGGATAACCTTGATATGATCCATTGAGGCAGGCTTCCAACCCTCGACGACCTCGACGGGCTGGTCTTCGACTGTCATGGGCCGGGGCTTCCCCCGTGCCCTGATAGCCTGCCACATCTGCACAATTTTGCCGACGACCATTATAACAATCAGCAGTTTGACAACGAAATCAGGGTCTACAGTATTGATGTCCATAATCAGTAGTTGGCAATGCCTACGGCGATAGCTCCGCACAGATTAGAGGCGTGTTCCAAGGCCGTTTCATAATCGCGGTTATTGTCGATAAAAAACGGTTCCAGGATGACGCAGGGAGCCACGGTTCCACGGAGCTGCGCGCCGCCGCGCTCTGTCCCAGTGATGGGCTTGATGCCCCGGTCCGGCAAGCCCAGAGCCTTGACCATCTGCATCTGAATGCACTGGGCCAGACGCTTCCCGCGCGAGGAAGAATGCCAGTATAGGGTTTCCGTACCGCTGGCTGTCCCATTGAAAGCATTGGCATGCAGGGCCACAATCACGTCAGCGTTGGCTTCATTGCAGGCACGCACGCAGGCAGTCATGCCCGTGCCTCCCCCGTCCGTTTCACGGTTGACGATGACAGCCCCGTGACCGTAGCCGTTGAGATAGTTAGCTAACCGCTGCGCAAATGTTCGCCAGAAGCGGTATTCACTCATTCCGTAGTGGCTATTTTCCGCACCGGGAGCAGACGGGCAATGTCCAATATCGATACATACTTTCATGATGGTTTTTCCTTTCTATATAGGTTCCGGGAGGGATGCCCCTCCCGGAATGAATGGATTACTTGATGCACTGCACAACGGGGGCAATCGTCGTTTCCGGGACGGCCTGTGTCCAAACCAGGGCATGCGTCTTGTCGTCCCAGGTCAGCGTCCGACCATCACGCGTGAGGGTGTATTGACCGTTCTGGATGCTGATTCCGGTATGGCCCGGAGGGTCGGACTGCGTCTTGGAAGCGCAGGACGACTGGGTCAAGGACATCCAGGCGACGACGGCTCCAATAATGGCTCCGGCAAGCACCTTGGCCCAGTTGGAGGGGATTTTACACGCCATCAGGATGCGTGTGATGATTCCGGCGGCTTCTTCTTTGTTGATGTTATTCATGGTTCTTCATTTTGTTAATTACCCTATTTACAGGAGGCCGCCATCTTGACACAAAAAAGGCCGCACCTTGCATGGCGCGGCCTGTTTGAGAAAGTATTGTATTTATCCTGTAGTGATAAATAGGAGGGAGGATTTATCCCATTGTGATATTCGTAGCAGCGGCCCTGGCTTCTTCCATTTGCCGTTGTCTCCTTAATTCACGGGCGTTTTCTTCCACCTCTTGTCCTGCTTGATATACAGCAATCGCCGTTTGGGAATTCAAGCAAGAAGAAATTAACTGTTTTCCATCTAAAGAGGTACAGGTAATAGTAGCCCCAAAGATATGTTCCTTGATGTGGATGTCTTGGAAATCAATTAAATGAATGTCAGAAAATGAGCATGTCAGCAATGACGGCTCAATCACCAAAAACCGCCGATTTGTAAGCACTACATAATTGGGTTTTATGGGCCATATACCTGCAATCTGTCTTTGCTTGGCCCATGCAAGAATTTCTTCCCCTTGGACAAGGTAACGGGTAATAACGTCAGCGTCAGTCATAGTAAAACCATACGAATCCATATAACTCCCGGCAAGCCTAAATCTTCCTTATCCAGCCTACCATCGCATCTTTCAGCATGTCTAATTTTTCTTCCGCCTGTAATGCCCTGTCTCTCCATATTTTGACTTCCGAGGCCATTCCCTCTTCCTGTGTTTGCAATAAGATAGAGAGTATTTTGTTCTTGACGCAGGCAGATACTTGGCAGCCTTGTTCTAACCTCACAATATGCAACACGCTATATCCTGACAAGTCTGCAAGGTCGGACAATGTCAATTTTGTCTTTTGCCTCAACTCTTTAAAGTCAATCTGTTTACACATAGGGCTGACACCTTACAAAGGATGACTTGTCCCGGCAATGTATCAATTCTTCAATGTGTCTCATGTGAGACACGTTTTTTCGGCGTTAATGATTAACAATAAGTATTTATACTTTAAAGTTAACTGTTCACCCGTGAACAAGTGGACTAAATTTTTTTAAGCCATCCCTGCATGGCTGATTTGAGTTGATTTAGCTTTTCTTCTGCGCGTAACGCTCTATCTCGCCAATGCTGAATTTCTGTTTTGTCACCTTCTTCCGTTTTTTGTAATAGGATAGACAGGATTCTATCTCTTAGCCGTTTACTTCCTATATCGTTTAATTCTAATCCATTTATGGATGCAATGCTATAGCCAGACAACTCAGAAAGCTGGGAGAGAGTCATTCCAGATTGTTCACGGAGACTCTTAAAATTTACGAAATTTGTACTTTTCTCTTGCATGTTTACGAAATATGTAATACGAAAAGTGTATGTTAACGCGTGTACACATTAAAAGCAATCGCCAACTCTCCCCGGAGGTTTTGGCCGCGCGGGAAATTTTGAAGAGGAAAGGGTGGTCTTATAGGACTGCGGCACCTTTCCTTGGTGTTACCTACCAGCAAATAAGCTTTGTCCTCAATGGACATAGGCAAAGCATATCCCTTCTTCGTCGCATTCATGCCCTCCCACATCGGAGAGGCAAATAACAACCCCAAATACGAAAATGAACGAACATCAACGCAAATATGCCCGCCGTGACCGGGAGGACAAACAGAAAGCCCTATATGGCTGCCCTCTGGTTTTCGCGCCAGAAGAAGAAAAACACGCTATCCGCTGGGGAGCCGTCATCCTGGCCGTCTGCCTGGGTGTGTTCCTCTGGATTGTCGCCATGGCCGTCATCGACTGTATCATTTACCGCTAATAATCATGACCGCGCCACTTACTGACAAGGACTGGGATGCCGTAAGCCCGGAGTTAAAGGCCCTGTGCCTGCTGCGTCTGCTGCGCCGTCCTGCTGTAAGGAAATGGGCGGCGCGTGAATTCGGTTTCTCCCCATCTGGCCCCCTCACCCAGCGGCAACTGGCCGCCTGGTGCGGCGTGGATGAATCCACTATCAGCCGATGGGAACGGGACGCCATCATTAAAATGCGTGGAGCCGCCAGACGATGTGGCCTCACACAAGAAATTTCACAATACAAACACTAAAAATATGAGCAAAAAAGACATTACTCAAAACATGCTGAATTGCCTGGCGGAATACGCCAATAACGTGCGGCGTGATTTAACATCCGCTTGCGCCAATGCGCTGAAAGCTGGGGCCTACCTCAACCATATCCGCACGACGAACAATATCCCCATGACGGACGCCCTGTCCCGGATTGGATTGAGCCGTGCCACCGCCTATCGATGGATGGACGCGCACAACACCGCTTGCAAAATCCTCGAACTACAGGCTACCCCCTCCGTTCTGGATGCGGATTTCGCGGACCATTTGGCCGCTCTGGACGACATTGCCAAGGGCATGAGCCTGTCCCGTCTGTCCCTGGGGGCTCCGGCTCCTAGCTCCGACATTGCTCGCTTGGACATCCTCCAAACAGGGGCGGAAACCGCCGAAACGGAACAGGAGGAAGAACTCTATAAGCAGGCCGTGGAAAACGTAGAGTCCGGGAAATGGACTCTTATTCAGGCCATGCGGGCAGTCGGAGGGAAAGCCGCCCAGGACATAGCCATCGAACGCCGTAAAGACCCCGTGTATATCGAAATCGACGAGGAAAGCAAGAAGCCCGTCGGCATCCTTCCGAAAGCCATCACCAGTCTTAAAACGGGCCTCCAAAACTGGAACGTCTTTGACGGTGAAGCAAAACGCGTCTTTGCTCAATTGTTGAAGGAAGTTCTTAGCGAACTCCCGGATGAACTTAAAAAGTATCTCTAACTTTTTGTTGCCATGAATCACGACGATTTAATCGCCAAACTTCAAAAGCTGCTTGCCCTCGCCCAACGCGGAGAGGAAGGGGAAGCGGTGAATGCCCGCGCCTTGCTTGATAAGATGCTTGCCAAATATGGCATTGATGAAGCCAGCCTGACCGACATTCGTACCTTGCGTTATGCGACAGACTCCGATGATGAAAAAGAACTGCTCATTGTTGTGACCAGTTTTGCCTTGCAAATTCCAACATTCCAAGTGGATGCCGACATCGTCGTCCGTATGGATGATTTTGGTGCGGACCTGAAAATGAGTGTAGAACAACATGGCTTAACTGCCGCACTCTTTGAACATCATCGTATAGGATTGGACACATCCCTGAAACAACTGGCGGCGGACCAAGCCAAACAGCATGCCCTTATTCAGGAAGAAATAACCCGGCTGACTGCCAGGACCAGAGACATGAAAGCCATCCTTGGCAATCTTGACAAAACGCAAAAGAAAACGCGCAAAATGGCCGTGTGCGCTTATGTCAACTTGAACAATCTGGTGGACTACGCCGGATGGAGCAATGCCAGCGCGGCGGGCGAAGAAGCCATCCAGGCCGCCGCTGCCTCTTGCGTCCAAGTGGACCCTAATTTCAAACAATTGCCAGGGCAACGCCTCGGACCTTCTTCCATATGAACCGCTATTTTCTCGTTATTGTACATGTAGCTGCTACCGCGTGGGTGTGTGTATCGCTGGCTCTTAATGATAGCCCCTACTTGGCTTTCTGGTTGGGTTTATTTTTGCTGGGCAATACATCTGTAAAAATTCGTTAACCGACTATGGCAATACTCCCCGACCATTCTTTTAACGCCTTTTCCGCAGGCCGTTCCGGGCGGCCCCGGAAAGTGGAACTAACGGACGAACAGAAAAAAGAACTGGCAGCCCTTTACCTGGCGACCAACGCCACCAGGAAAAGCGGCAGCATGACGCTGGCGTGGTCTATTTTTGCCAGCCAACAACCGGAACTTGGATGGGATGCCGCGGCCAAATCCAGCAAGCACACCATCCCGGCAGTAGCGCGAGAAGTCATGGAACATGCCCGGCCCATGGTTGGATTCCATCGAGGAGGGGAACGCAAATTGAGGGAATCCGCCTATTCCCCCGGACTACTCCGCCGCAACCTGGACGGGGGCCTTCTGCGTGCCGGACAACGCGCGTCCTGGGACGACGCCACCATTAACTTTGGCGTGTGCGTTCCATGGCCGTGGAGGGGCAGCGGCGATAAATGCGCGGAAAAATACGGCGTGCGTCTGGGACGCTTCCAACTTTTAGCCTGCCATGACGACGCCACAAGCTTCATCCCTGCCTACTCCTACGTCATCCGTTATGAACAGACTTACCGCGGGGAGGACGTAGCCGGGGCCATGATACGGACTTGCCGGGACGTTGGCATCTTCGATGCTTTTGTCCTAGAGGGCGGCGTGTGGAAAAGCGACCGTGTCCAGCGGTTGCTTGACGGCCTCGGCATCCATCACATTGATGCTAAAGGGAGACCTCAATGCAAACTGGTAGAAAACTTCTTCAATCGTCTCTGGTCCGTCCTCTCGGTGGTGCCCGGCCAGGTTGGCCGCTACCAGGCGGAAAACAAATCAACCAGCGAAAAATACGTCGCCTGCCGCAACGGCCGCCAGGACCCGCGCACCCTTTTTCCCATGCTCACGGACGCCCTGGCCGCTATTGACTGGGCTATTAACTACCTCAACACCCACCCCATAGAATCCCGCGAATACGGCAAGTGGATTCCCCGCGAACGGTGGGAAGCGGACTTGAAAGCTCAGCCCATGCGCCAGGTTGATGCCGACTTCTCCTGGTTGCAGGCTCCGGCTATCGTGAAGCGTAAAGTGGTCAGGGGGATGCTCCGGGCCACCGTCCCCGGCCCCCTGGGGGTGCCGCAACGCTGGTCTTTCAGCGCACCGTGGCTCTGGACCGAAGAAGGAAAGGAACTCATGCTCCACTTTGACCCCCTAGGAGAGTGGCCGCTTTCTGCTATCGTGACGGCACCGGGAAGCGTCAAAGTCCTGGGAGAAGTCTCCTGCACCAACCCGGTCAGCATGGGTGGATGTGGCGAAGACATCTCCCTTCAAATCCGCCAGATTGTCCGCACGGAATACCGCCTTTTGACTGCTACAGGAAAAACGGGCCGGGAATCCACCCTCCGCGCCCTCAACGGTCAGACATCTATTGCCCAGGGCGTCAAAGGACAGGACGGCGACGCCTCCGCGGACGCTCCGCCGGACGCTGTCCAGGTTCCCGCCAAGGTGCGCGCTTCCAAGCTGGCAGACCCTCTTTCCCGCGCCGCGGCAGAGGACAGCCGCTCCACTGTTCCCCAACCAATCACCCCCGCCACGCGGGACGACTTCGCCGCCATGCGCCGCCGCGCCCGGCAGGCAAACACAGCAACCACCCTCAACTTCTAAAAAATCATGAACAAATACGAATTATCAACACATCCGGACGTTGGCATCCTGGCGGACAGGCAAGCCAGCCTCCACCTCAATGACCAGGACTTCTGCCGCCGTGTAGGGTTCTCTCTGGCCGCATCCTCCTGGGGTAAAATCAAGGCCGGCACCTGGTCTGGCAATTGCGCCAATGCCCTGGTGGCCGTCCAGCAGGCCCTTGCCTCCGGTGACGACCAGCCAGCCGCGCCCGTCGTGGATGGGGACACCGTTCTTCTTTCTCATATCTCCCTGGCCGTGGACGCCGTAGAAGCGGCCTCCTGCACCAGCGACGAACACCGTCTGGTCTTCATCGTTGGAAAGACAGGCTCCGGTAAATCCAAGACGGCGGCCTATCTGGCCTCCAGATTCAACGGAGCTATCATCAACGCGGCCCCGGCTTGGGAAAAAAGTTACCTGCACGCCCTGGCCTCCATCGGCGCGGGGCTGGGCATCGGCAACTCCTGGCGGTCTGCGGGCGACGCGGAACGCTCCATCATTCAAGCCCTCCAGACAGCCCCGCGCCTCATCATCATTGACGAGGCCAACCACTTCAACAGGGCAACTCTCAACTTCCTGAAAACCGTCCTCAACCTGACGCGGTGCGGCTTGGTCCTGCTGACCCTCCCGGACCATATGGCCCGCATGTCTGCGGACAGCCGCGAAGAATTCCCCCAGCTCCTGCGACGCAGCATCGCCATCATCCATATCCCCAGCATCACTGGGGAGGAAGTATCTGCCATTCAGCGCGGACTATTCCCGCAAATGGATATCCGCAACACCTCCCCCATTTGCGCCCTTGCCAACCAGTTCTACAACCTGGACACCGTCCGTCGCGTGCTGGAAGAAATCGACGCCGGACAAACGCCGGACGCCGCCGTCAAGGCGGTGCGCCGCCAAATTCAGGCCATCACTCCAACCCAATCCCTCAACTAGCATGACCGCTCCCGCCACCATTGAAACGGAAACCGCCGCGCAATTCATCAGCATGGCTCTCTCCACTTATGGAGTGCCGTTCCAGGTACTTTCTCCGACTCCTTACCCCGACAAAATCGGCATCCGCCTGCACCCAGAAGAGCAATACTGTATCGTCCACGCGGAAGCTTTCCTGGCCTGGATGTCCACCACACGGCCATCCCTTGACAAACTCCGCGCCACTCTCGACAAAAAAATCAAACTAAACCGTCGTCATGTCTAACTGGACCGTAACCGTCCGCAGGAAGAACGAGATGAAGCCCACCCACCATCTCTGGCTTAACAGGAACATATGGTGGCTGGTCATCTCCCTATATAATAAGGAAACACGCAAAACGATGCGGCACCGTCAAAGTCTCCGGACGGAGGACCAGGCCGTCGCCATCAAACGGCGGGACAAAGTTCTGCAGGCTCTCTATGCCGCCTACGGAAAGGAAGAAAAATAATATGGTCAGAGAGCCGGAAGCCATGCCCTTTTGGGAAGCCCTATCCCTCTTGGAAGGGAAAGAAGCCGTCGCCTCCGCCATGACCACGGCGGAATGGCGGCGCATGCCCGTGGCTGTCCGGCTCAAATCTCAATTTTCCGCCACGCTCACTTCCGTAAAAGCCGCCAAGGCCATCACGGACTATCTGACGGGCTATGTTCGCGGAGACAAGGCCGTCAATGACCGCGGCCAGGAATATCAGGTGTACCAGGGACGGGCGGAATTCGTGGCCCAAATGAGGGACATCATGATCGAGGAAGGCTTCGGCAAAGTTCTTCACGATGGGACGTTGGACCCGGACATTCATGACAACGATCTCCGGGACCTGCGCGGATGCCGCCGCCTCCAACTCATCTTTGACACCCAGACGGAGCAGGCCGCATCCTTCGCGCAGTGGCAGGAGAGCCAGGACCCGGACGTATTGGACGTGTACCCCTGCCAGCGGTTCGTGCGCGTTCGTCCTGTCCATACTCCGCGCCCGTACCATGATGCCGCCATCGGTACCATCCGCCGCAAGGATGACCTGGCCTTCTGGGTTTCCCTCAACCGGGATTTTCAAGTTCCGTGGGGGCCTTGGGGCTTCAACTCCGGCTGCGGCGTGGAGGACGTGGACCGCGACGAGGCAGAGGCGGAAGGTGTCATCAAGCCGACAGACAAGGTACGGCCAATCGCCAAAGACTTTTTGGAAGGTCTGAACGAATCCATCCGCGGCCTGGATGACCAGGCGCGCCGCTACATTCAGGCCCAGCTTGACAATCAGGTCCGCTTCCTGGGTGATTCCGCGTTTTTCAACCCTAAGGACCAGCCGCGGCCCGTTGACCCGGCACAGACCCCGCCCGTGCGTCCGGCCAAAACTCCGGAGCAAATCGACGCCCAGAAAAAGCGCATTGGAGAAACCATTGCCTCCCGCCAGCAGCGGCAGGCAGACCAGCGCGCCGCCGTGGAAAAAACAGCCAGGGAAGACTTCCGCGCCCGCATGGACGCCGCCCTTGGGCCTCTCCGGGAACGCAGGGACAGCTTGCTCCAGCAAGTGGCGCAAGACAAATCTATTGAGTCCTGGATGGCTTATAAAGCCGCGGATGAAGCTTACATCAAAGCGGCGAAATCCTGGAATCCCGGAGGCATGCTTCACAAAGCCATGATCAAGGACATTGCCCAGCGTCAATCAAAACTATGGGACAAGACCTATCGCGACTCCCTCCGCTTCCTAGGCACGGAAGGCATGCTTGTGCCTAAAGACAAGCGAGGCATGATTGCCCTGTCCTCCGTCATCATTGACTCACATCTACGCATCAAGGCAGACAAGCCGCGCAAGCTCTCCCCCAACATCCGCAAGGGGCTGGACCTCGTTACATCCATTGTCCCGGCAGACAAGCTCCCTTCCGGGCTGGGCCTGCAAATCGTCAAAAACAACAGTCTCCGCGCTTTCCAACTGGACGGAAATATTAAAATATCCGACCAGCACCTCCCGTCCGTCGTCGCTCACGAGCTGGCCCATGCCATCGAATTTTCCAACCCTGACGTTCTCCGTAAATCCGCAGCTTTCCTGTACGACCGCGGGGCGGGGATGCCTGCAAAATCCTTATCCAACCTCGAACCGGGAGTTAAATACAAATCCGTGGAAAAAGCCTTGGAAGACAAATGGAAGGAACGGGGAGGACGGGCTTATATTGGCAAAGTTTACGTAAGAGGCTATCATCCGGAAATGAAAAGGGAGGACTTTGTGGCAAACGTCCAAGGCTCTGAAATCTTGTCCATGGGAATTCAACGCCTGCTGGAAGACCCCGTCAGATTCCGTCAGCAGGACCCGGACTATTTTAACTTCATTAAATCCCAATTAAGCCGCATATGATGTATCTTACGAAATCCCAGATGGATAAAATGGATGCTCTTTTTGACGCCCAGGAACTCCCGGACACGTTCCCCGGAGACATGGAATATGCCTTCATGGACTTGCTCGCTCCGGAAATGACCCTGGAACGTTATCTTGCCATGCCGGAGCAGGAGCGGAAGAAATGGTGGATTAACTGTGACACCCAGCCCGCAGCACCTACGGGATTCACAGACCCGGAAAACGGGGAAGAAATCTACGCCACCCACTACTACTTTGAGCCTGTCACCCCCCAAATCCTCGACCGCATTTACTAGCCATGAAAAAAGCAAAACAACTCGAACTCCCTATTGCCTATCCTGACAGCGGACGTTGGTTTGTCCCGGTCCGGCAACACAAAATAGACGAAAGGACCTATGCCCTCCGCATGGGGAAACCTGTCCAGTTGGGCACCTCCTATGAAATTTCCCGTGAATTCCGTATTGGTCGCCGTGTCCTGGCACGTCTGGCGGATGCCGGATTCATTGAGCGTGTTCGTCCAACTCCCTTCTTGAGCATGTACTATTATGCCGACGTGGCCGAATTCCTCGATAAGACACGCCAAGACCCTAACTTCTGGACAGAGGCCCGCAAAGACGCTTATTTGAATGGAGATTCACCGGAAGACTCTTCCGTTATATTATAGGGAGGCGGCGTTCATTCAGGGCATTCCATGCAAGGCCGCCCTATTCCCCTGCTATGCTTCGCTGCATGTTCAACAACTCCCCTATTATCTGCGGCGACTCTCTCCCCATCATGCGCGGCATGGCAGGCCAATCCTATGATGCCATCATCACGGACCCTCCATATGCCTCCGGGGGATTGACGACAGTGGAGCGCAAGGCTTCCCCGGCGCGCAAATACCTTTCGGACTGCAAATATCTCTCTTTCGAGTCTGACACACGGGACCAGCGTTCCCATTTCCTTTGGTCCGTCATGTGGATGACGGAGGCTTTCAGACTGACACGCCACGGCGGCTGGTTGATGTGCTTTACAGACTGGAGGCAATTACCAACAACAAGCGATGCCTTGCAAGTGGCGGGTTGGACCTGGCGCAGCGTCGTCACTTGGGACAAGACAGAGGCGTGCCGTCCTCATCAGGGCATGTTCCGCAACCAATCCGAGTTTATCTTGATAGCCACCCGCGGCAGTATCGCCAAAGAGCAGGACCGCCCGCGCGTCTTCCCGGCTGGCGTCTGGCGGGAATACCTCCGCCCAGGGGACAAAATGCACCTCACGGGCAAACCCGTCAATCTCATGACCCATCTCATGAGCGTTCTTTCTCCGGCGTCCTCCGTGTTGGACCCGTTTGCAGGGTCCGGCACTACTCTTCTTGCCGCCCGCCGCCTGGGACACATCGGCCACGGCGTAGAGCTTTCTCCTGACTATGTCCGTATTGCCAGGGACAGGCTGGCAGCACCCGCCAACTAACCGCGGAGGATTCGCGGGCCTCCCGCCGCCGCTGTGCGGAGCACGTCCAATGGTACTTGTTTGGGTGTCTCACATGAGACAAGTGACCCTTTCGGAATTTCAGGTTTCACCCTTTCGGGTAATTATGTGTGTAATTGCGCCCGTGACCCTTTCGTCCAACGGTAACAACCTAGCAAATTCAAGGCTTTTCAACCTTCTTCAACCAATTTCCACCCTTTTCAACTATTTATGCTTGGTCACATGATTGCCCTTCTTTTGCAAGCGCGCGAGGAAGGAGTGGGGCTGGATGTCAGGATATGGCGTGAGCGTGCTTTAAAAGCTGAAAATAAGGTGGATATCTTGCTGGGAATGATCAAGGGGGGAATGGATGCTTTGGACAGTTCCCGTGACTGAAGAAAAATTTTACAATTCCTCAATGTACTTCATACCTTGAATTTCCTTCCCGGCGGAAAATACTGCGGGCCTGTTCCGTCAGTTCCGCGGAGGGTTCGCGAACGTCCCGGAGCGTATAATCCAGGTCCAGTTCATCCCATTTGAAGCGGCCCATCTGGTGGAAGGGAAGTATGTCCACGCGTTCCACGTTTCCCAGGCGGCGGGCGCAGCGGGCAAGTTGCGCCATGTCTTCCATGTCGTCCGTAAGGCCGGGCACCAGCACGTAGCGGAGCCATACGGGCTTGCGGAGGGCAGCCAGGCGTTCCGCGAATTCCAGGGTGGGGCGCAGTTCTCCGCCCGTCAGGTTCCGGTAGCGTTCCGGATTCCATGCCTTGATGTCCAGCAGGACCAGGTCCGTGTGTTCCAGCAGTTCGCCGTCCGCATTCGCTCCCAGGTGGCCGGATGTGTCCAGGCAGGTGTGCAGGCCCATGGCTTTTCCTCCTTTCAACACGGCTTTAGCAAAGGCCGGCTGGAAGAGCGGGTCCCCGCCGGAGAGGGTAAGGCCGCCTCCGGCCGCTTGCAGGAAGTCCCGGTAGCGTGCAAGTTCCTCCAGAATGTCCGCGGCGCTTCTGGTTTGTCCCCGGCGAACATAGGAGGCGTCCGGGTTATGGCAGTACCGGCAGCGCAGGCTGCATCCGGACAGGAAGAGGACGAAGCGGATGCCGGGCCCGTCCACGGTGCCGCAGGATTCCACGGAATGGACCAGGCCCGTGACGGAGGCGGCAGAGTTTCCGCCGGAGTCCGGTTGATGGAAGGGCGCCTGCGGCATCCGCGGAGATGGGTTAGCGGGTGTGGAAGGTGCGGTTGATGACTTCCTGCTGCTGTTCCCGGGTCAGCTTGATGAAGTTGACGGCGTAGCCGGAAACGCGGATGGTGAGCTGCGGATATTTTTCCGGGTGGTCCATGGCGTCCAGCAGGGTTTCCCGCTCCAGGACGTTCACGTTGATGTGGTGGCCGGTGGCGGCAAAGTAGGCGTCCAGCAGGGCGGAGAGCTTGGTGCGGCGTTCCCCTTCTTCCTTGCCCAGGGCCTGGGGCACGATGGAGAAGGTGTAGGAGATGCCGTCCAGGGAGTCGTCATAGGACAGTTTGGCCACGGAAAGCATGGAGGCCACGGCTCCGTTCCTGTCCCGTCCGTGCATGGGGTTGGCTCCGGGCGCGAACGGCTCTCCGGCGCGGCGGCCGTCCGGGGTGTTGCCCGTTTTTTTGCCGTACACCACGTTGGAGGTGATGGTCAGGATGGATTGGGTGGGGAGGGAGTTGCGGTAGGTGTGCAGTTTGCGCAGCTTCTGCATGAAGTTGCTCACCAGGCTGCACGCGATGTCGTCCACGCGCGGGTCGTTGTTTCCGTAGCAGGGGAATTCGCCTTCCGTTTTGAAGTCCACGATCAGGCCTTCTTCATTGCGGATAGCTTTTACGGTGGAGTATTTGATGGCGGAGAGAGAGTCCGCCGCCACGGACAGCCCGGCGATGCCCGTGGCCATCGTGCGCAGGATTTCCGGATCATGCAGCGCCATTTCAATGCGTTCATAGCAGTATTTGTCGTGCATGTAGTGGATGATGTTCAGGGCGTCGATGTAGGTTTTGGCAAGCCAGTCCTGCATGTTGTCGTACAGGGCCATGACCTCATCGTACTTGAGGATTTCCTCCGTGTAGCGCGGGGAGGGCGGGGCCACCTGCCTGCCCTTGAGTTCGTCCACGCCGCCGTTCAGGGCGTACAGCAGGCACTTGGCCAGGTTGGCACGGGCGCCGAAGAATTGCATTTGCTTGCCGATGCGCATGGCGGAGACGCAGCAGGCAATGCCGTAGTCGTCCCCCCAGTGCGGGCGCATCAGGTCGTCGTTTTCGTACTGGACGGAGGACGTTTCTATGGAGACCCTGGCGCAGAAGCTTTTGAAGGCTTCCGGCATATCCCCGGACCACAGGACCGTCAGGTTCGGTTCCGGAGCCGGTCCCAGATTGTAAAGGGTCTGGAGCATGCGGAAGGAGCTGCGGGTGACCAGTGTGCGCCCGTCTTCCCCCATGCCGCCGATGGATTCCGTCACCCAGGTGGGGTCTCCGGAGAACAGGTTGTTGTAGTCGGGCGTGCGGATGAAGCGGACGATGCGCAGCTTCATCACGAACTGGTCCATGATTTCCTGCACTTCCTTTTCCGTGATCCGTCCCTGTTCCAGGTCGCGGGTGAAGTAGATGTCGAAGAAGGTGGAGACGCGGCCCAGGGACATGGCGGCTCCATTTTGTTCTTTCACGGCGGCCAGGTAGCCCAAGTAGGCCCATTGCACGGCTTCGCGGGAATCGGCGGCGGGGCGGGTGAGGTCGCAGCCGTAGGAGGCGCCCAGCTGGGCGAGTTCCTCCAGCGCGCGGATTTGTTCACTCATTTCTTCGCGCAGGCGGATCACGTCGTCCGTGAGGGGCCTGTTTTCATAATTTTTCAGGTCCTTGCGGCGTTCGGCGGCCAGCCTGTCCGTGCCGTACAGGGCCACGCGACGGTAGTCCCCGATGATGCGGCCGCGGCCATAGGCATCCGGCAGCCCGGTGATGATTCCGGCGGAACGGGCCGCTCGGATATCGGAGGTGTAGGCGTCGAAAACGCCTTCATTGTGCGTCTTGCGTATCTTTTTGAAAATATCCGCTGTTTTCTCGCACATCTTGAATCCGTAGGATTCCAGGGCCTGCTGGGCCATGCGCAGGCCGCCGAAGGGCATTAGGGCGCGCTTCAGGGGAGCGTCCGTCTGGAGGCCCACGACCACTTCCAGTTCCTTGTCAATGTAGCCGGGCTTGTGGGATGTGATGGAGGATACCACTTCTTCATCCGCATCCAGCACGCCGCCGTTGTCTATTTCCTGTTTCAGCAGGACTTTCAGCTTATCCCATAAACGAAGCGTGCGTTGGGAGGGGCCGGAAAGAAACTCTTCATTGCCGGAATAGGGCGTGTAATTATGCTGGATGAAATCCCGTACGTCAATGGACTCCGTCCATGCTCCCGGCTTGAATCCCTGCCATTCCTGCGGCAGGGCGGGGGCTTCTTTCAAGTCTTTTATGATGCCGACCATAAACAAAAACCAATATAAAATGATGATGAAGGGAGGAAAGTGTGCCTATTATTTTTTTGTTGGCAAGCCCTTATTTTTAATAACAGGATTTTTGTTTATAATAGAATAAAATGGATTGTTGTAAAAGATGTAAGGAATAGCGTAGAAATTTCTATTTTTCTTAAATAGCAATCATGATTTAGTCCAAATATAAGTCTTCGTCAAGCGCGTAAATCCGTATGGCATGCTTCCCCGGTTTTTCAATAATATGCTGGCTTGAGGTTAAAGACTGGTTTCTCAGGACATTCAAGTTCCACTTTTTTGTATGGAATTCCGCGTATGTTGACACAATGACAGATGATTGATTGTCAATGATAACGGCATACCTTGGCTTTTTTCGTATTGCGGGTGGATAGGAATGCTTCCGACATATAAGTTGAATTGTCCTTTGCTGACGGAATAGAATTCGTAAAAATCATGTTTGTTTTTATGATCTTCGGAAGCTTTAGGAAGGACTATGGAGCTTCCTCTATGCCTTAGAGAATCAATAACTTTTGTTTTTAAATGATTGTTTATTTGTTGTGCTGCGGGGATGATATGTAAAATTGATTTTCGATAAATTGTTGAGGCATGTTTGTTTTTGCTGAAACGGCGGGACATATGAATTCATAATGTTCTCCATTGAGTTTTATTTTAATGGTATTCCGTCCGTCTTGCGTGGTGGAATCCGCATATACGGCTATTTGAACTTCCCCGCCAGGAAGAGGATTTGCCTGAATTTGAAATCCTTTTGGAATATCGACCGCTTCATAGACAATGTTGTCCTTGTCTCTCTGGTAAACTGTAACGGTTGACGGCCTCTTTCCCCCTTTTGTTAAAGTGGGTAAAGTGACTTGGCGTTTTTCTGAGGAGGATGGATTCCCATCGACCCAAAGCAACTCCTTGCATTCTGCCGTCATGCCGCCCTCGCATTTCGATCGTATAAATGTTCTCCTTTTGTCCTACTTCCAACAGGTGTTCTTTTCATTAACGTATGACATTGTTTGAATTAGTGACAAAATTATAAGGTCCGTTCAATTGGTAGCTCCACTCTCCTGCACTATTCCTCGTCATGGGTTCGCAATGCGATGTGCCTATGATAATACCATATTTTTCAGTCGTTTCCCTGGCATCCTTGACAAAATGGAAAGGAACGGTGCATTCGTGCATGGCTGGCCATAGCGTATTGGCCCGGAGTCTCATCATTAACTCAAAGATTTTGGAATATGTTCTTATTCCGATTTCTCCCGCCCGGTTGTCGGATCATAATTTTTTGTGCTCTATGGCATGAGTCCCAGTCTTCATCATTTAGGAATATGCCGCGGTATGGGACAGATGGGCCTTGCACGTGTTGAGGGGAGCGATTCCACAGAACAGAGTCTTTTTTTCTGGAATGACATCAGTCCACCAAATCCAGGGGGATATTCCCATGCTCCTTGATAGTTCCAATATTCCGTATGCTGCGCCTCGTGTATCCGATCCGGCTATCAGAAGTTTTTTCTTGTTATCATGGGAACGTATGGAATGTATGATAAAGGTTTCCCATTTCCCTTTCAGTTCCTTGTATTTCGGGTAATGTTGTGAACATAATGTATCAAATGTTTTATCTTCTCCGATAACGCCTACCAATATATCCGCTGCCTTTTCGGAGTTCGTCAAAGAAATTCCTTTTTTTTCTACATACTTGTTGAGAGTCTTTTATGAGAATGTCAAGGGCTGTCTGGATAACTTTATTTTTCCCACTGTAATAGATGGATGCTCTATTTCCATTTTCTATGATAGGAAATGGAATTTTATCTTCTGCTTTTATCAGAGGGACGGTGCACAATATGCAGAATATGATTTTAAATATTGCGAATGATTTCATTGATGATAAAATTTTTCAAATTGCCTAGAAGTTACACTCCGGCTGCGTTATCGTTATCAGTACATTGATGTTTTTAAAAATATATTGATTTTTTAATAAATCGGGGTGGAAAAATGATTAGTACCGACTTTCAATTATCGTCGGCTAGTTGCTTTTATCTCTCTGACAGTTAAAAAGTCTCTGAGAAAAACAAGATTTTTGCCTGCCAGGGGACCGTCATTGGGTAGTGGTCTTTTCCATCTGGAGAGGAGTGGAACCTCATGCGGTCTTGATATGCGGGAGGATTTGTTGAAACTATTGTTCAATTTCGCTGTTCCGCCATGAATTTTATGTTGTCCATATTCACCTTGCTGCTGGGCGCCTCCTGCCTGGCGTTTTCCTCCCTTTCCGCTCCCGCAGTTGCTCTGCCCGCCACACTGAAGCCGGAGCCCCATCAGCGGGACCCGTATGATTGGAATGCCCGGCATGAAGCCGTTAAAAGAAGAAACCGGGAGGTGAAGCCGGAGTATGTGATGATCGGTGACAGCATTACCCATCACTGGGGCGGCGAGCCTTCCGGAGACAGCGGGAAAAGAGGGGAGGATTCATGGAAGAAATTGTTCGGCCCCCACAGGGCGACCAACATGGGCTTCGGATTCGATTACGTGGATAATGCCTATTACCGCGTGCAGAACGGGGAACTGGACGGCATTTCCCCGCGGGTGGTTATTGTACTGTTGGGGACCAACAATCTGGGGCACCGCAGGGATACGCCGCAGGCGTGCGCGGATAACATGGCGGCCTTTATACGGCTGGTGCGCCGGAAGTGCCCTTCTTCCAGAGTTTTGCTGCTGGGCATCCTGCCGCGGAAGGAAAAGGATCTGGAACAACCCATTATTCAGACAAACAAGCTGCTGGCGAAGCTCCACGACGGAAAGGCGGTTTTCTTTGCCAATCCGGGGAAGGCCCTGTTGTCGGAAGACGGTGCTTCCCCGCGGCAGGATTTCATGAGGGACACGGTGCACCCGAATGGGAAGGGCTACGAGGTGCTGGGCAGGGAATTGGGTATATTGCTGAAAAGGATGGATTCCGCATACCGCGGCGGGCAGGATTCCCGGTGATGGTCTGCCTGTGGTCTTTTTTATCATGCGGGGATTCGGCTTGATGGCCGGGATGCTTGCCTATAAGAATACTCTGCCGTTGGGTGTTGATTGATTTATGAAAAGTTCTCTGTTTTTTCTTTTTGCCGCTTCATTGTGTTGCTGTTACGCCCAGCAGAAGGCTGAACCGGCCCCGGAACCCCGGATCGTCGCCACCCCGCCTTCCGATGCGGGGCGGGGCCTTGTTCGCGTGAATGCGCGGGAAATCCGCCATTATTCCGGCACCAGGAAGGAGCCGGATTACCTAGTGAGCATGGATAATGGAAAAACGTGGAAAATGAAGATGGCCCCGGCCAGTTATCCGCCCAATTATGGCGGTATTCCCAAGGAGTCACCCGCCATCACGCGCAATCCGCTGACGGGAGAATTCATCCGCGTGCAGCCCATTGGCGGATTCGTGTTCCTTTCCAAGGGAGGATTGGACGGAAAATGGCTTGCCGTCACCAACGACGGCAAGCTGGAGGAGGACTGGAAAGACCCTGAAAAGAGGAAAAATCTTAAGAAGCTGGGCGGCATCATGCGGTCCCCCATTTTTGTCGACAAGGGGAAGAGGGTGCTTATTCCGTTCCACAACATGGGCGGCGGGACCAAATTCCATATTTCCGACGACGGGGGCCTGACCTGGCGCGTGTCCAGGAGCGGCATTACTTCTCCCCGTCATGAAGCCAAGCCGCCCCACCAGGGTGTCAGATGGTTCAACAATGCCGTGGAAGCTACGGTTCTGGAAATGAAGGACGGCACCCTGTGGGCGCTCGCACGCACTTCCCAGGACCAGGCGTGGCAGGCTTTTTCAAAGGACCGTGGCGAGACATGGAGCAAGCCGGAACCGTCCCGCTTTTTCGGCACCCTGACTATGAACACGCTGGGCCGCCTGGATGACGGCACCATCGTTTCCCTGTGGACGAATACGATGGCCCTCCCCGAGAATGCCACGGCAGGCAACGGCACCTGGGAAGACGTGTTCACCAACCGTGATTCCCACCACATCGCCATGTCCGGCGATGAGGGAAAGAGCTGGTACGGGTTCCGGGAAATTATTTTGGACGAGCACCGCAACCATCCGGGGTACGCTACTCTTGACGGGCCGGAAGACCGCGGAAAGCACCAGAGCGAAATGGTGCAGTTGGATAAGAACCGCATTCTGGTTTCCCTGGGCCAGCACAAGAATCATCGCCGCCTGATGATCGTGGACCGCCGTTGGGTGGCCGCCAAGACGCGTTCCTCCCAGACGGGCAAGGATCTGGACTCCCAATGGACCATCCATACTTATATCCCGCAGAAGAAGGGGCATTGCAGCTACAATCGCAAGCCCTCCGCCGAATTGGTGCCGGACCCCGCGGGCGGTTCCAAAAAGGTTCTTCAGATCAAGCGTTTGAATGATCCGGAGCTGGTGAATGAAAAGTCCAATGTGGATTATCAGAACGGGGGCGCTACGTGGAATTTCCCGAACGGAACCACGGGACTGGTCAAGTTCCGCTTCCGTGTGGCGGACGGGGAACAGGCGGAGGATTCCGGCCTTCAGGTGTCCCTGACGGACCGTTTGTTCAACGCCTGCGATACCACGACGAAGGATTATGCCCTGTTCACGTTCCCCATCAAGCTGAAGCCTGCCCCCCATCTGCTGCTGGGCATGAAAAAGGTGCCTGTCACACCCGGGGCATGGCATGAGGTTTCCATTCTGTTCCAGGGGAGCCAGGCCGCCGTCTCTCTGGACGGCGTCAAGGCGGGAACGCTGAAGATGGCCAACCAGTCTCCCAACGGAGCCAGCTACATTCATTTCATCAGCACCGGGTCCAAGCCTGATTCCGGGGTGCTGCTGGATACGGTAAGCGCGCGCGTGAAGTGATCCGCCGACGCGCCGGGAAACCGCTGCGGGGAGGGCTCCGGGGCGGGGCGGCCCGTTTCCGCAGGGTGGGGGACTGCCAAGGATGCGGAAGAATGGCTTTTCCGCGGCGCTTGGGAAATGTCCGGCTGCGGATTCCGGAAGTTGTCGTAGAACGGAAGAACGGCGAAGGCAGGGGGAGAAGCGCCTTTCCATGTGGAATGGAAAGGTTTTTAATGGAGAACCTGGCGGGTAGAGGGGGAAGCGTTCAATTCCGGCAGGCTTTTCAGCACCATGTGGATGTGTTCGTTTTCCTGGCTGCCTATTTGCTGGAGGGCGGTGCGGCCATATCTGTCCCGCAGGAACGCCTTGGCGTTCCGGTCCAGCAGGAGTCTTGCTATTCCCAGTTTCACGGTGTCCAGGGTTCCGTCGCCCAGCAGCATGTCACGGCAGCAGAGCATCAGGGGTGTTTCCCCGACGGAGTTTTGATGGTTGACATCCGCTCCCTCATTAATCAGCAGATTGACCAGCTCCCGCATTTGGGGGAGCAGTTCTTCATCAATGGCGCCCAGCTGGCGGCACAGGTTCAGGAGGGCCGTGTCTCCTGCGGAATCCGGCGGCGCCGTGTCCACGGGCATGGCGGCGTTGACGTCCGCTCCGTACTGAATCAGTATTTGGGTGATCCGGAGAGCGGTGTCCGGAGCGTGCAGGTTCAGGCAGAGAAGAGGGGGACTCATTTCTCCGCGGAAATTGGGATCATACCCCGCTTCACACAGCTTGCGGACAACATTCGGGTAACTGGCCGCGACCGCCCAGGAAAGCAGGCTGGTTTTTTTCCCCCTCAGTTCCGGGCAAATGGAAATATCCGCTCCGTGCTTGAGCAGGAGAAGTGCCGTTTCCTCATAAGGGGCTCCCCCGATGCCCGCTACGCAGGACATGACAAGGGGCGGCCATCCTGCGGGGCCAATTTTGTCCACACTGGCTCCGTTCCGGATCAGCAGGGAAAGGCACGTCAGCCTGTTGCCCACGGGAAGAGGCGCGCCGTCGCCCAAGCCCGGGCAGCAGGCGTATGTCATGGGAGTGTCTCCCAGTTCCGAGCCGTTCAGGAGCTGTGCCGCCTGCGGAGACATGATGATCTGGAGGTTGGGGTCCGCGTTCATCTGGAGCAGGCGGTTCAAAAGCTGGACGTGCCCCAGCCCGGCAGCCAGGTGCAACAGGGATTCATGATGGGAGGAACGGCAGCGGCCATCTCCGTTTTCCGCTGTTTCCCGTATCATCTGGAGCCGTTCCCGGATTTCGTCCTTCATGTACTGGCTCATGGAAAATTCGGAAAACAGGTGCCAGTCAATATGACGGGAATTAGGTGAGAGGGACCTGAGAAGGAACCGTTCCGGACCGTGGCGCTCCATATAGTCCGCCACCATCAGGATTTGCTCTTTTTCCGTTTCCGACCACAGGGGGCTGAATTTCCATTCCCGTGGGGATGGTTCATTCCGCAGGAACCAGAAAATGGATGATCCGGCGACGAGGGCCGCAAACACACTTAGAGCACCAAGAAACCAGAGAGCCTTTTTTCCAAATGTCATGTGTATCATAAGCAGGGAACTGCAAAACATGATGATGCAGGAATACGGAACCGGGAGCAATGAAAAAATAGAACGGTTTTCATCTGCCTCTGGGTAGAGATATAAAAAATCCCGAAGAATGGGCCGCGGATTAGGAATCCGGAATAATCGAAAATATTTGAACTTAAAATAAATGCAAATAACGGCTCTGATGAATGCGACGGAATGGAAGCAGAAAACACCATGACACGATCTTTCCGTCCGTCTCCGGGAAAGCTTGTATTTTCTTGCATCCGTCCTTTTCCTGCAAGGTTTCCCATTCTTCCCGGATTCCTAATCCGGCATGTTATCTTATCCATTGAGCATGTGGCTGAAAGGTTAAAGAAGCGTGGTTTCGAACGTTCCGGGCAAGAGGTGAAATCCACCGTTCCCGCATCTGGTTTTGCGATGGATTTTTCAATGGGAAAGACGGCATGAAGCGAGAATATGCGGTTTGCGAATGGTTTTAGAGCGGACCTTGAGATTTCCGGTTTTCTGCTTCCGCACTGGCACAGCATGCGCTTGCCTTGAAGGAAGAGGTACCCGATGCTGTGGGCAGTTATGGATTCCGTCAGACTCATTGCATCCGACATGGACGGCACTCTGCTCAACAGACGGGGAGAACTGGAACCGGATTTTTTCACCATTTTCGAACAATTGGAGAAACACGGCATCCGTTTTGCGGCTGCCAGCGGGCGACAATATGACGGGCTGCGGAAAACTTTTTCCCCTGTGGCGGACAGGATGCTGTTCATCGCAGAAAACGGAGCCTATGTGGCCGATGGCCGGGATGAATGGCTGGTGGCGGACATGGAGAGGGAGACCGCCGCGCCGCTGATTGTGCAGATCCGGGACATTGAGGGGGCCTGCATCGTGCTGGCGGGCCGAGATTCCGCCTATATAGAGGATTCCCGACCCGAGTTTGTCCGGGAGGCCCGCAGGTACTACACCCGTTGCGAACAGGTGGATGACCTGCTTTCCGTCCAGGGTGACAGGCTGCTGAAGATAGCCGTGTACGATTTCCAGGGGGCCGTGAATAACAGCTATCCGCATTTGAGGCATCTGGCAGACCGTTTCCAGGTGGCCGTTTCCGGTGAACGGTGGATGGATATCAGCCGGAAGGGAGCCAACAAGGGAAATGCCCTGGAGCTGATTCAGCGGCGGCTGGGGATTTCTGCAGTGGAGACCATGGTTTTCGGCGACCAGATGAATGACGCCGAGATGATGAGGCAGGCCGGATTCAGCTATGCGGTAGCCAACGCCGTTCCGGAAATCCGGAAAATGGCTGCGTTTACGGCTCCGTCCAACGAGGACAACGGAGTGATTCACGTGCTCAGGGAGGTGCTGGCAGGCCGGAATTAGGGGCGTAGAACCGTTTTTGTGGGAATGGCCGTGGTTTTATTCTTGCCGGAGGCGGTCAGCCGATATACTGAATGCAGGAGCCATGTTGACGTCCGTGCTTGATTTCCTTTCCATGATCGCCGGCATGGTTATGGCCTGCGCAGCCGGGTTAGTGCTGGCCGGAGGCTTTGTGCTGCTGAAATTGCTGGGACTTCTTGTTTTCGTGCTGGTGGGGGGATGGTATTTGTGTTCCTGGCTATGGGACTGGGCGGCTGGCTGGATGGGAGCGTGACTTCGCCGTACGCCGGAGTCGCGACCGGATGGAGGAGGAAAGCGGAAGGGAAACGTGCGTGCGGGAAAAAGCCCCGTAAATGTCGTTCTTTCCGTATTTTCGGGAAAATAGGCGTCCATGTCAGCATGCTAACCGCGGCCCCTTTTTAGTTTTGCTTTTCCGGGATGGGTGTGGTACACCCGTGCCAGACGTCATGAATCAGGAATTCTTTTCAGTGCTTGTGCAGGTGGTGGCAGCCCTGGGGCTGGCCGGCATTATTTTGTTGCTCAGTATCTTGATGGGCAAGCGTTCTTCCGTTCGCAAGCCTGCGGACATTCCTTACGAATGCGGCATGATTCCCGTGGGTGAAGGGGCTCCCATGTTTTCCGTTAAGTTCTACATGGTGGCCATGCTTTTCGTGATTTTTGACCTGGAAGTGGTTTTCCTCTATCCCTGGGCCGTCAACTTCCGGGACTATGTGATGATGAATCCGGAATCGTTTACGGCCATGTGCATTTTCATCGGCATTCTGCTGGTAGCCTACCTCTATGCCCTGGGCAAGGGCGCCCTGAACTGGCACCGCGATCCGCGCTGAGAAATTCCCGTTTTGTTTGAAGAAACGCCGTCCTGTCTGTGAGGGCGGCGTTTTTTGTTTGCAGAGAGGAGTTTTTACGGTAAACAGTGCGAACCATGAATGGTCTGCCGGAAACGGCAGGCCCTTGCTCCTTTGCCGGTTCTGCATGGTCAAATCTTATTGTATAAGATATGATTTCTCTTGCCAGGGGCGGCAAATGAAGATAGCTTTTTGCGCGATCCGGAAAATCCAGAATGAATCTCTCTCTTCCCAAAACGACCCAGGGCGTTTACCGGTTGTCGGTCAGTACCTTCTATTTTCTTCAGGGCCTGGTGTTTGCCAGTTGGGCCTGCCGCATTCCCGATGTGAAGAGCGCCCTGGGGATGAACGATGCCGATCTGGGGTCCGTCCTCTTTGCCGTTCCCGTCGGGCAGATGTCCGCCATGGCCTTGTCCGGCTACCTGGTAGGCCGCTTCGGCAGCCGGAGGATACTCATGGCGTCTTCCGTTTTTTACCCCGCCGTACTCGTGTGCCTGGGGCTGGTTTCCTCTTTCTGGGAATTGGCCGGAGGGCTGTTTTTGTTCGGTGTGGCCGCCAATCTGACGAATATTTCCGTCAATACGCAGGGGGTGGGCGTGGAGCGGCTGTACCAGTGCAGCATCATGGCCCGCTTTCACGGCTTGTGGAGCCTGGCGGGGTTCTTCGGTGCGCTGCTGGGGGCCTTCATGGTGGACTGGGATGTGTCCACGGAAACGCATTTCATCGCCATTTTTCTGATATGCATGGTCATTCTGGCCATTTTTTCCCGTTTCCTTTTGCCGCGGGACGCCCGGCGTTCCAGTTCCCAGAGCGGTGGCATGTTCCGGAGCATGGACGCCTATGTACTGCTTATCGGATTGATTGCGTTCGGGAGCATGGTCAGCGAGGGGACCATGTTCGATTGGAGCGGCGTATATTTTGAAAGTGTGGTCCAGCCAGGCCCGGGCCTGGTGCAAACGGGATATGTAGCGTTCATGAGCACGATGGCCCTGGGACGTTTTACGGCGGACCGCATGGTGATGCGCTTCGGAGCCGTGCGCGTGCTGCGCGCGAGCGGCATCCTGATTGGCGCCGGGCTTCTGGTTGCCGTTCTGTTCCCGGTGCTGTGGTCCGCCACGCTGGGCTTCCTTCTGGTGGGGCTGGGCACCTCTTCCATTGTCCCTCTCTGCTACAGCATGGCCGGAAAGTCCAAAAAGATGATTCCCAGCGTGGCTCTGGCCTCCGTTTCCACGATCGGCTTTCTGGGCTTTCTGCTGGGACCTCCGGTCATCGGGCATATTGCCCATGCGTCTTCTCTCAGATGGTCGTTCTCCCTCATTGCCCTGGTCGGTCTGGGAACGGCGTTGATCGCCCCGTTCCTGAAGAAGTTCAGATGACGGAGGGAATGCCCGCTTTTCCGGGGGTACGGCATGCCGGAAGATTTCGTTCATCCCCGCTTTTCCGGAGGTTTGCCGGGCGAGATTTCCCGGCAAGGGGAGGTGGCCGTTGCCTGTGAAATGTTTTTTTGCCGCTGCAGCCGTATGATCTGATTGAGGGGGAATTGCCCTCGTCGTTTGGGGAAGGCGGAAAATTTTGGGGCGGCGTGTCCTTGAGTCCTTATTCAGATGGCGGAGCCGGGACAATTCCTCCGGCTCCGAATTTCAGATTCAGCGGTACCCGTACCGTGCGGGGATTGATGTAAATGATCAGCTCCGCCGTAATTTTCCGGTCCGCAGGTTCCCAATAAGGCTGGTAAGTGCGTGTTACTCCCTGGGGGGATGGTCATGAACGACCGGTTCCGCCGGGGAATAGTGGCGGTTGTCGGCGTCAATGAGAGTCAGGGAACCAAAACTGGCGGAAGACAGGGTGCTGCGGATGTGCAGGAGCAGGGAGCCGTGGGAGGATTCCGATTGCATGTCGGCGACGGTAAGCGTCGCCTTTGCATTCTCCGGCAGTTTGACTCCGGGAATATCCTGAAGGGGAAGAGTAACGGTGCTTCCCCTGATGGTATGAAGCGGGAAGGATATGCGGCAGGCGTGGCTGGCCATGATCATGTTTGCCGTTCCAGAGAGAGTCCAGCAGGAAGAAGTTTCCGGCAGCAGATCCGGGATGTTCAGGTTCAGGATGGGGACAGGGTCTTCTTTTTTCCAGGGAGAGGAGTGCATATGGCTGGAAGCGACGACGGAAACCGGGGGTGACGTTTCATTTCCCTTCAGGGTCAGTGGATTTTCAGGCGATATACTGATTGCCACCGGTCCGTTTTCCGGCGTCTCGGGCCGGAAAACGATTCTGGTCGAAGGTCCGTCGTTGATAAGGGAAAGTCCGTTGGACACGGGGTTTTGGCATTGATGGAAGTAATGCAGCTCAAAATGTACTTTTTCCTCCGGCAGATGCCGTTCATGGGCGAAAGGAGCAGGGGGCAGGGCTGACAATACGGTGAGTTCTTGGTGAGAATGGCGGACAGCGGGGACTTTGCGCGCAAGGTCCATTTCCATATCCACCGGAACCGCGCCGCGCCGCATCTCCTCCGGGTCGATGTAGAAAAGTTTTACCTGGAGAAGGTTCCAATCCTGTTTTGAGTAGTATTTCCGGTTAAAGATATATTCCTGATGCCCCTGATTGTTGAAATCAAAGGAGAACCGGGCGGGGGTGGCCTCCGCGGCCTTCCCCTTCTTGTCTACGAGGAGGAATTGTGCAAACTGGAACCGTGACGGATCGTACTTCAAGGTCATGTCCGCATATGGGGGAGATTTCGGTGTCAGGGGAGTGCTTATGTCATGCAAGGGATGGATGGAAGATGTTGTGGGAGAAACCAAATGTCTCCGGACATTTGATGTTTTCGTCTGCGTTTGTCTGATGACTTTTTATCAGTGAAGTTTGAACCGATAAGAGGGTAATCAACCTGTCATAAGCAATTTGGCCGCCGGAGTGAGGAGAGACAAGTCACAAAGGGAGTTCCTGCATAGTTCATTTCTCCATATAATTCAAGGGATGAGGGATTCCATGCATTTATTTCTCTTGGTAAAGAGATTATCCGGTACCTAATTTTTAATTCCCGGAATCGTAATATATTCGATATTAATGTGATGTTTTTTCAATTCATCAATTATACCTTCCAATTCGGATTGAGTTGATGCTTTCTTAACCGAAACGGCAAATTTAGTTTCAGGATAATTTTTTTTCAAGAAGTTATCAAAACAAACGATTTTCTTTTTTTGATATTCAAAAAGAAATCCTTCCGACAGTGGCGTTACATCAATTATTTTGGAATGCTTGTTTATATGATTTGGTCTCTTGCCAATATATAATGCAGGAACAATTCTAGATTCCGTTATCTCAATTGGAAGGGAGTTTAAATCGACATGTTTGATTGATTCCTTATATGGCGACAAGTCTATTTCCTCTCCATAATTTAAATTAGGAGAACACGAATTTATCATGGCTAATTCTATCGTTAATATGGATTTTATTATTCTAATTATTGTCATGAATTATAGAAATGCCGTAATTGATGATTTAGTTTCTTTTTTCTTACATGGACAACACATGTGAATTACTTCCAAAGACGCTTCCGCTCCTTTATAGATAGTATTGAAATATTTAACGATTAAGACAACAGGGACTGTAATATCGTTACTCTGTTTTTACTTCTTCCCAATTGCGTTTTATATGTTCCTGGATTGTTGCCGTCATTTGCACTACGTGATAAGAAGGAAAGCGTCGATGAGGTTTTTTCAGGATGTCCCCCTTCCATCTCTTTCGTGGAGGTGTTGGAAACATATAGAACATGTTTTTCTTTTAGAATTTATTTTTACAATCGGCGGCTCCTTCAACTTTCCTACACCCTCTTTTTGAAAATTCTTCTGGCAGAGACCCGGTAAGATTTATTGCTGGATCAAATCCTTCATCTTTATCCATAGACTCAAAGGCACCGTTGCCTTTCCCATATCCTGTTTCCCGTTTCCGTAACGCCGCCGCATGGTTTCATCGGGATACTGTTGCGTGTAATGAGCAAGCTATTCAGGGGCTTGGAACAGTTTCGTCGTTCAGTTCTCAGGAAGTTTCTTGAATAAATTATCCAATGTCTGGAATTCAACATTATAGCCTCCATTTTTTACAGGGAGCCCGTTTCCGATAATTTCAATTTTGTATTCAGAAAATAAACGTTCAATTGTTTGGTGCTCCTCATTTGTAAATTTTCCGCTAAATATCAATGAATTTTTCTTTGGTATTAACGATTTTATTTCATTCAATTCATATACATGTTTATCATCAGCAGTAGCACTTGTGATTAAAAATTTGTTTGATTCCTTATGATGATGAATTGAGAATACTGGCATTTTTCTATTTTGTGAACAGCTGCAAAAACAGAAACAGAGAAATCATATGACGGCAGACTTCATGATTTTTATTCTTACAGCAACACATTAAAGGAATCTTCCCTCCAAATACAGAGCGTTTTTCCAACCTCCTCACCTGATGACGGAGAGCATAAGGAATTGTAAATTAGCGCAATGTATTTATATAGTATCAATTATATATAAATTCAGAAATTTCCGTTTTACAAAGCAGCCAAATGGGCCGGTTAATAGAAATACCTTGTAAAATAAGGCTAAAAATGGCCTTAAAGCGTATATACCTTGTACCCAGATCGGGTTTTTTATGGAATTTGCGCTATTCCAGCAAAAAAGAAACCCTCTTCAAGTTGTTTACTTAAAGAGAGTTATTAATGGTGCGCCTGGCAGGACTCGAACCTGTACGCCTTGCGGCACCAGATCCTAAGTCTGGCGCGTCTACCAATTTCGCCACAGGCGCGACGAATGCGTGGGCGTACTCTGCCATGTCCCGTTCCGGCGTTCAAGGCTAAACAGGCGGCTTTTTCTTTGACATTGATTGGAAGCTTCTTATAGTGAAAGCCCATGAAAAAGTTAATTACCCTGTTGACCGTCTGCTCCCTGTTTGTCCTGTCCCAGGCGTGGGCGGACGTAAAATTACCGAAAGGCTCCTTTACCACAGACCGGCTGGAGGAAGCGCTGAAGACTGCCCGTGAGCAGAAGAAGCCTGTGGCGTATCTTTATACGAATACGGCTACCACCTGCCCTCTGGCTTCAGGCGCGTCCGAGGGGTTTCTTGAGGCCGTGGGCCGCCGCTGCGTGCTGGTTTACCTGCCGGTGAAGGATGGAAAAAAGTCCGGCGTAAGCGATGCCGTGAAGACGGCCCTGAAGCAGGGGAAGTATTATCCCAAGCTGGTGCTGACCGATGCGGACGGAGGCCGGGCGCAGTGCTTTACTTATGAGGCGTACAAGGCCGATTCCAAGAAAACGGGCCGCGAGATTAAAAGGCAGATTACCGCTCTGTCCAAAAAGCAGGGATAAGTCCGGAGTCCGTTTTTCCGGCGACCGGATGTCAGTTGATGATTCCCGCCGGGAACGGGAAGAGCTTCACCAGGAGGAAGTCCAGCATGCCCAGGCAGAGCGCCGCGCAGATCGCCTGCTTGGGCGCCAGGCGCGGCGTCATTTTCAGCCAGGCGATGATGCCGCCATGAACGGCCGCGGAGATGCCTACGGCCCACCAGAAGAAGGAGACGCCCATCATGGCGAAGAGGGCAGCCAGAGGATAGGAGAACGCCAGGAAGATTTTCATGATGGCCTCCCATTCGTGGCCGCGCACCATGTTCAGTTGTTCGGAGAGGAGGGAGAGATACAGGCAGGAGGGGACCACGACGCACAGGATGAGGGACAGGAGTCCTTTTTTCGCGTACCGTTCTTCCTGCGTGGGGATGTACATGCCGCATATACTGGGTCAGCCGGGGGGAATTGTCAAACATTGTCCTAGCCCGGAGCAGGGGGTGCATTATACTGGAGGCATCACGTATGTCGTCTTTTGAATTGAATTCCTCCTTCAAGCCGTCCGGGGACCAGGAGCAGGCTATCGGCAAGCTTCTCAAGTCTCTGGAGGCCGGCAACAAGCATCAGGCCCTGCTGGGTGTGACGGGGAGCGGCAAGACGTTTACGATGGCGAATCTGATCGCCCGGATGAACAGGCCCACGCTGGTGATTTCCCACAATAAGACGCTCGCGGCCCAGCTTCATTCGGAATTGAAGAGTTTTTTCCCGAATAACGCGGTGGATTATTACGTCTCCTACTTCGATTATTACCAGCCGGAGGCGTATATCGCCAGCACGGATACTTATATTGAGAAGGATTCCGCCATTAACGACGAGCTGGACCGCCTGAGTCTGAACGCGATGAATTCCCTGATGACCCGCAGGGACGTGATCGTGGTGGCGTCCGTCTCCTGCATTTACGGCTTGTCCACTCCGGAGGATTACCGAAACCTGACCCTGCGCATCCGGGAGGGGGATATCATGGACCGGGACGTGTTCCTGCGCCAGTTGGTGGAACGCCTGTTCGAACGGCAGGATTTTGATTTCCTCCGCGGCACGTTCCGTGTGCGCGGCGAGGTGGTGGAGGTTTTTCCCGCCTATTCCGAGGGGGAGGCTATCCGCGTGGAGTTTTTCGGCGACGAGGTGGAACGGGTTTCCCTGATAGATTCCGTGTCCGGCCGCGTGCGTGAACGGCTGGGGAGCTATACGTTTTTCCCGGCCAAGCAGTATGTGGCCGCTCCGGAGAAGCGGGCCGCGGCGTTGAAGGCCATCCGCCAGGAGCTGGCCGACCGCGTTACCTGGTTTGAGAAGGAGGGGCGCCTGCTGGAGGCGCAGCGGCTGAAGCTGCGCACGGATTACGATTTGGAATTGATCGAGGAGCTGGGGTTCTGCAAGGGGATTGAGAATTATTCCCGCCATTTGTCCGGACGCCTGCCGGGCAGCGCTCCTTCCACGCTGCTTGATTTCTTTCCCAAGGATTCCTTGACCCTGATTGACGAGAGCCACGCGGCCGTGCCCCAGATAGGCGGCATGTACGAGGGAGACCGCAGCCGCAAGAATATTCTGGTGGATCACGGTTTCCGCCTGCCCAGCGCCCTGGACAACAGGCCGTTGAAGTTCCATGAGTTCATGGAGAGGCAGAACCAGATCGTGTATGCTTCCGCCACGCCAGGACCGTTTGAGTTGATCAACTGCCGTGCGGATAACAAGACTTACATTCCCGTCAAGCGCGCCGCCCGCTCCGGGGAGAAGGATCCGGAAGGCTTCAAGGGGATTTTGTTTTCCTCCCCCAAGGAGATACGAGTCAGTCCCAGCCCTTCCTCCCAGCCCGTGGAGCAGTTTGATCCCACCAAGCGCTCCACGCCGCTTATTGTGGAGCAGATTATCCGTCCCACGGGGCTGGTGGAGCCGAAGATTACCATACGCCCGCTGAAGGGGCAGATTGACGAGACGATCGCCCTGTGCAATGAACGCGTTTCCAAGCATGAGCGCGTTCTGGTGACGACGCTGACCAAGAAGACGGCGGAGGATTTGACGGATTACCTGAGGGGCGTGGGCCTGAAGGTTTCCTATATTCATGCGGATGTGGACGCCATTGAGCGTGTGGAAATCCTGCGCGCCCTGCGTGCCCAGAAGATAGACGTACTGGTGGGCATCAACCTGCTCCGGGAAGGCCTGGACCTGCCGGAAGTGTCTCTCGTCTGCATTCTGGATGCAGACAAGGAAGGGTTCCTGCGCAATGAAACGTCCCTGGTGCAGACGGCGGGCCGCGCGGCGCGCCATGTGCATGGGGAATGCGTGCTGTTTGCGGACGTGATGACGGATTCCATCAAGCGCCTGATTGAACTGACCGATTACCGCCGGGGAATTCAGGAAGAGTACAATCGCGAACACGGTATTGTTCCCCAGACCGTGAGCCGGTCGGAACAGGGCCAGTTGAAGCTGTATTCGGAAGAGGATGAAGAGTCTTTCCGCGTGGCGGAAAACGAGGCTCCTTATGGCCTGGAAGACCGTGTTGCCAAGTTGGAGGCGGAGATGAAAGAGGCCGCCTCCCATCTGGAGTTCGAACGCGCGGCCCTGATCCGGGATGAAATACGGCAGTTGAGGGAAGGCCGCTGAGGAAAGTGATTTTCAGGACGCATTCCGGACGGTTTTCTCTTCCGTTGAGCGCGGATGAAGGGAAAACGGATGAATGAATTCCTGTCCAGAGGACGTACAGTCTTATATGCGTGTCTTCCTTGTTTACGTCAATTTTTCCTGCCTGCTCGCGTTTGTGGCGGCGGGGACGATAGCTACGGCTCCCTTTTCCACGGCAGCTCCCCATGCGGATACGGTCGCGACGGCGTGGAGGGAGGAGATTCCTCTTCCCGTTTATCCGGATGCCGAATTGGTTGATTTGTATAAAAAAACGTGGGAGATAGCCGCAGAGAGGGTCAGAAAGGGCCCGGAGGGGCTGCCTGCCTCCCCCTATCTGGACGAGAATTGCTACGAAACGGATGTCTGGATTTGGGACACCTGTTTCATGGCCCTGTTTTCCAAGTATGCGCCCAAGTCCTTCCCCGGCAAGGAGAGCCTGGATAATTTTTATTTTCCCATGTACCGGGGCGTTTCTACGCCTCTGCGCATTCACATGAGGGACAATCCTCCCCTTTTTGCATGGCTGGAATGGGAGAATTACCGGTTTTCAGGAGACAAGGCCAGGGTGGAAGGAGTTCTTCTCCGGGAGCAGTTTCTCCAGCGGCATTTCCGCTGGTTCAATACGGCGCCCAAGGGGGAACGGGCGCCTTACAGCAGCAATCCCGTTTACCTCGGAGCGGCTGGGAAGGACGGGTTTACCTGGACGGGAAGAGCCAGCGGAATGGATAATACGCCGCGCGGGCGGGATTCCGGCGGCTACGACAGGATTCTCTGGGTGGACGCCATTTCCCAGCAAGCGCTGGCCGCCCGCTGTATCAGCAGTTTGTATTCCTCGCTGGGGAAGAAAGAGGAAGCCCGGGAATGGGAAGGGGAGTATAAGGCCCTGGTCCGGAAGATTAACGAGTTGTACTGGGATGAGGAGGACGGGTTTTATTATGATGTGGACGTCGTTACGAAGAAGCCGTGTCGCGTGAAGACGATTGCTTCCTTCTGGCCCCTGCTTGCCGGGGCCGCCTCTCCGGAACAGGCCGCCCGCATGGTGGAGCATGTGAAGAGGGCCGACGGGTTCGGAGGAGAGCTTCCCTGGCCTTCTTTAGCCCGGAGCGACAGGGATTTTGACGAAAAAACCGGTAATTACTGGCGCGGAGCCGTCTGGCTGCCTACGGCCTATATGGCGACCAAGGCTCTGGAAGGCTACGGATATGCCGATCTGGCGGACGAATTGGCGGAGAAGGTTCTTATGCAGCAACTGAGGACTTATCATGAGGTCGTTCCTCATACGATCTGGGAGTGCTACAGTCCTTCCGCCAACCGGCCTTCCGTGGAACATGGACGGCGCGTCAGGCAGGATTTCTGCGGCTGGTCCGCCCTGGGACCCATTTCCCTGTTTATTGAGAACGTGCTCGGCTTTCATGAAATCAGTGCCGAACAGCGGCAGGTGCGCTGGAGGCTGCGCCCGGAGAAGGGAAGGCATGGCATTCGCCGCCTGACTTTCGGTCCTGTGACAACGGATATTGTTTTTGACGGGAAGAAGAGCATTACGGTGCGGAGCAATGTCCCTTATACGCTTTATGTCAATGATGTTTCTTATTCTGTACCGGAAGGGGAAAGCGTTATTTCCCTGCCTTCCGCATGACCGGGAGTTGGTAGAGGAGGGAGGGCATTTGCCCGGAAAAAAGAGTCAGTGGCATTTTCCACTTGCCAAGGACGGATTGGCGCCTATACTCCTTCCACCATGACCCGCAAAGGTGGTATCAACAAAACCCGCAAGGCAGTCGCCAAGCGTTTCAAGGTTACCGGCACGGGCAAGGTACTGCGCCGCAAACAGGGCAAGCGCCACATCCTCCAGAAGAAGTCCAGCAAGCGCAAGCGTCAGCTTGGCAAGGTGGCTCTGGTGGACGAAACGCAAGTCTGGGCAGTCAAGCAGAACCTGCCTTTCGCCTGAACCGCGAAAACGCTCGACCAACGCCGAGCTTTCCTCCCGCTGAACGGGGGGCCTTCATGCAGCCTTCTTCCGAAGAGGAAGATAAAGAACAGGCGAGACTGCAGGGAGGTGAGGAAGAACAGTCTGTTCAAGATAGAAATAGAAATAAGCTATGCCACGTGCCACTAATGGACCGGCCTCCCGCAAGCGCCGTAAGCGCATTCTTTTGCGTGCCAAGGGTTTCCGCGGTTTCCGCAGCAAACTCTTCCGCTACGCCAAGGATGCTGTTTATAAAGCTTGGCAGTATGAATACCGTGACCGCAAGAGAAGGAAGGGGCAGTTCCGCCGTCTCTGGATCGCCCGTATTTCCGCTGCCGTGCGTGACCGCGGTCTGACCTATTCCCGCTTTATGGAAGGCCTGAAAGCCGCCGACATCGACCTGGACCGCAAGGTTCTTGCCGATTTGGCCGTCTCCGACGAAAAGGCTTTCGACGCCATCTTCGCGCAAGCCAAGAAGGCCATTGAAGCCAAGGACGGCGCCGCTCTCCGCGCTTAAGACGCAGCAGAGCCCGCAGTTCAACGAACATTAGCAGACCAGCCCCGGAGTTTATCTCCGGGGCTGTTTTTGTTTATATAACGGAGATGGCTGCGGCTGTTCATGGTGGAACCGGGCCGTGGTTCCGGATATTTGCCCGGCGGTGTCCGGTACATTCGTCTTTTTCTTCAGCTTTTCACCTGCCGGGAGAAGTATTGTGTCCGTTGGTGTTTGCCTGTACCGGGAAAGGGCAGGAGTTCGGATGTCTTGTGGGCCTGGGCCCCTGTTGGATGCCTTGTGCAGTCTGACGACCAGGGAAAAGGGCAGTCTGTTTAACGGAGATTGGCCATTTCCGGCTTGGTCCGTGCTGTACTTCATGGCGCCCGTGGACATTTCCGCATCCTTGCAGCCTGTGTTTTTTCCGGTGCATTCCCTGTTTTAGAGGCAGAGGCACAGGGTATCCTTCCCGGCTGGCGGATGATGGAGAATGAACGGTCATGTTTTTCATTTGCCGTCTGCTTCTGTTCCGCTTTCCTTCCTCTTTTCGCAATCCTCTTCTTTCCTCTGTTTTTCCTGCGTTTCTTACAGCAGGCTCATTTTCCAGTTTTCCTGAATTCAGACCGGAAGAGAGTACAAGATTTGAATCCGGCCATCGGAATGGCTGAAACGGAGAGCATGGGACAAGCCGTTCCGGGCTGTTATTGCCTCTTTTGTTATTGTCCGGAATCATCATCAATAGTTTTTCGATCAAAGTTGATTGAACAAAAGTATTATTCAATGTTATAAATTTTTCATATATAATATTTTATGATTGTTTTTCATATATTTTCCATTTGCAGCCGTTTTGATGGTGTTCCATGTCATGAGGACGTTTAATTTCATGGTTGCCCTCCGTGAGCTTTTTTATTTATTGGGGTGCTGAGGGCGGAAGATTTGCGTGCATTTTTTTCTTGTATGCACGGTACCCCTCTTTATGAAAAATGTTATTTCTTCTTGTGCATCAAAGTATTTGTGTTAACACTCCAACATATCCTATGATGAAGTTTCTCTCTCTGCTGTCATTGGCTGCCGTGGCCGGTGGATTCGGCTTGTGTTCTTCCGTGATGGGAGAAGATCTTTCTTTGCCTCCTTTACGGCTGGCGATAAGAACGCTGGAAATGAAAGAGAGTCCGCATATAGGGCTGGCAGTGAAGGGTTTCCGCAATAAGTGGGTGTTTTTTTCCCAGGATGAAGGATTGGGGAGAAAGTGGGAGATGATGCTGAGGTGGGAGGTGTTTGAAACACCGGGCTGGAGGATTGACTGGTGTGAAGATGGATCATCCCGGGTGGTCATGGAGGATTCTGCGGGAGGCAAGGTTTGGGACGCGTGTTCCCATTTCCGGTCTAACGTGCGGAAGAAGGTCTTGCTGGCGAGTCCCGGGGGGTGGCTTCCGGCGCCTGGCACGCAGTGGATAAGAGTGAAAGGAGAGATTCCGTTTGTCATATCCTGTCAGGAGGCTGTGACGAACCCCGTGACGGTGAAGTTTGAGAAGGGTGCTTCCGTTCCTGTGGTATTGAAAAGCGCTGGTATCGGGAAGGACGGCGGGGCAGAGGACGTGAAGGCAACTGTGACGGTGGAGGAAGTGACGGACCTCGGATCGAGCTGGAAAAGCGGGGTACAGAGTAAAAAGATGCTGGGTTTCAGGGTGGTGGCGACCGCGCCTGCAGGTATTCGCGGTGTTGAGCTGCAGACCGTGGACGGCATGCCCATAGGTGTGACGAATGAGTATGATATGGGAATGATGGACAGGATATGGGTGATAAATCCTGTAAAAGATGAAAAACTTCAGGTTTCAGTCAGGTATTCGCGGAATTTGCAGCGGTACAGTGCTGTGATTGACGACAAGGTGTCACTGGCCGGTTTTTTCAGCGGCGGGGACGGGTATGATTCCCATGACGGAGTGAAGCCCCGTGAAGCGGAGCATTCTGCCCGAGCTATTCCGGGGGGGCTTTCTCCCGGAGGCATTGTCCCGGCAATAAAGGGAGGGGAGTCCGTCATGGCGGAACTGGCCGGCATGAGTATCGAAAGCGGCGCTACGCCGTGGGACGGCCCCGGCCCTGCACGGATCAGGTTTAAGGCGAAGCTGGAAGTAAAAAGGCCTGCTGTTTTCGGGGAGAGTGCGGATATGAGGCAACAGAGCCTGGAAGTGACGGATTCCACGGGACATGTTCTGGAGCCAGTCGTGTTTGATTTGGCACGGATGAGTTCCCGGTCCACAGAGAAAGGAACGGATTTGGTTTTCATTAGAGGAGAGGGTCCGGAATCGGCCTTTTCCGGAGCAGAATGGCTGCGTATCAAGGGTACTTTGCGCGTGCCTGTAGCTGTCGTTCAGGATAGCCCCGTCTATGAGTTGCCGTTGCGGAAAAAGGCTGAATTGCAGATTCCCGTGCCGGGAATGTCCGGCTCCGGAGGGGGAGGGCATGATGTAGCAGCGTCTGGAGACGTGCCCGTCTGTCGGTTGAAACTGGAAGGCGTGAAAGAACAGGGAAACGGGGATTTGCATGCGCAGGTTTCTCTGCAAGTGGAAGGCGTGCCGTTTGACCTGGAGTGTTTTGAAGTGGTGGATGACAAGGGATTTCCTTTGAAAAACGCCGTATCTGCCAGTGGCGGCGCCTCCATGGGGCCTTTGGGACAGGAGCGGTTCTGGCACCAAAGGTTCAAGTTTAAGGGAGGCGCGGACACGGAAAGGCTGCATGTGCGGCTGAAGTACAGGGCGGATGCGGAAACGGTGGCCGTGCCCGTGGATTGCACCATCGGCCCGGGAGGTCCGTTATTATAGAAAATATCTTATTTTTATCGGCTTATAATTTTTTACAATAAACTATCGTACGCTTTTACCATCATGAAGATACCTGCTCTCCTGCTGTCTGTTGCGACCGGTTTTTCCGGTTTGGGTTCCCTTTCTCCCGGGGAGGAAATTTCACCGCCTCCATTGCGCTTGGAGTTGAAGCAGATGGTTTTGAAGGGAAAACGCCGCCCGGCGGATCGTGAGAAAGGTTGGAACATACTGCTGGGATGGCTGGTGCCGCAGGCACCAGGTTGGGAGATTTATTGCTGCCATGATGAACCGGTCCGTGTGACCCTGAAGGATTCCGTGGGCCGGAAGGCTCCGGATGTGAAGAGCATGTTCTTAAATCTTGAGGACAGGATTTTCGGACGTATGGATGTTCCTGAATGGCTGCCGTCCGCTGGGGCGCAGTGGGTGGAAGCGAAGGGGGAGCTTCCGGTTGTCATTTCCTGCCGGGAGGCCGTGACGGAGCCCGTCAGGGTAAAGCTGGCGAAGGGGGCTTCCGTGCCTCTGGTGCTGGAAGATGCGGGAATGGGGAAGGATGGCCGGGCAGAGGATGTAAAGGCGGACATGGTGGTGGTGGATTACTATGGTGGGGAGCATTCCGGAAAGGAGAGGAAAAAAAAGAAGTTGATTCTGAAAGTAGTATCGGAGGCGCCGGTAGGCATTTGCGATATTGAGTTGCAGACAGTAGAAGGAATGCCGGTAATGACGGGAGAGAGTGACCTAAATATGATAAAAGTGCTGGGGCTTGGAGGAATTATTGATTTTTTGCTGGACTTTGATGTTGACCGCGACGAAACATTTCCGGAACAGCCGGAACCGATGGGCTGGCGTTCCAAAACAACGGTCCGGGCATGGGATATTGATCCTGTGGAGGAGGGTGAATTACAAGTGTCAGTCAGGCATTCGCAGGGCTTGAGGAGACACAGGATTTTGATTGACCACAAGGCATCTCTGTCCGGATTGTTTGAGGGGAAGGAGATCAAGGAGTTCGACGGCAAATGCGAGTCTTCCTCTAAAAGGCCGCCAGCTTCGGATGATGCCGCCAAGCCTTTTTCCGGCGTTGTTAAAACGGAGGGAGAAAAGGTTTCGGCCTGGCTGTCCCTTTTAAGTGTTGGAAGCCGGGATGTGTCGGCGTCCGGAGCCGATTCCATATGGATGGATCTTGATCTGGCAGTAAAACAGCCTGCTGTTTTCGGAGACCGTGCCGATGTGGAGAAACAAAGTTTGGAGGTGTCTGATTCCCTGGGGCATGTAGTGGGCCAGGCCGTATTTGACCTGACATGGCTGTCTTCCGGGGCCGGAGAGGAAGGGATGACATGGAGCAGACTTTCCGGCGAATGTTCAGGACTGGCTTCTCCAGGAGCGGAATGGCTGCGTGTCCAAGGAACCTTGCGCGTGCCTGTAGCCGTCGTGCGGGATGGTCCCGTGTATGAATTGCCGCTGCAGAAAGAGGCGGAATTGCAGATTCCCGTGCCAGGGAGGGCTGATGACGGTGAGAATGTCCATGATGTGGCGGCTGTGGGGGATACCGCTAATTGCCTGTTGAGCCTGGCAAACGTGGAGGAGAAGGAACATGGAGGCGTGCAGGTAACGGTTGCTCTGGAAGTGGAAGGCGTGCCGTTTGACCTGGAGTGTTTTGAATTGGTGGACGGCAACGATGTTCCCCTGAAAAACATTGAGTCTGTCGGAACCGGACGTTCATTCAGTCCCAAAGATCAAAAGAGTTCCTGGAACCAGGATTTTAAAATCGGGAGTATTGACGGCAGGGAAAAACTCCGGGTGCGCCTGAAGTACAAGGCCAACATGGAAACGGTGGATGTGCCCGTGGATTGCAAGATGGGACTTGGAGGCCTTCTGCCGTAAGGCAACCGTAATGGAGGAAGATTGAATGATTGCAGAGTCCTTCGCTTCGATGTCCCGGACTGCCTGAGATTCTGAAAAAACATGGTATCCTTCTTGATGAAGTATATTGTTGCTATTTGTGTTACGATTTTTTAATTTTTATACTCAACCTATCCTGTGATGAAAAATTCCACTCTGCTGTTATTGCTGTTTGTCGTGACCGGTTTTTCCGGTTTGTGTTCCCCTCCGGCTGATGAAGATGTTTCTCCGCCGTCTTTGCAATTGACATTGGAGACTTTGAGTGTGGCAAAGAATATTTGGGATAAAGATACGAAGAAAAATTGGAATATGATTCCGTGTTGGGCCGTATCCCATGCTCCCGGCTGGAAAATAGACTGGTGTGAGGACAAGTCAGTACGAGTGAGGATGGAGGATTCCAAAGGGAAGACGGCTCCGGATATGAAGGTTCCGGATATGAAGTGCCATTTTTTGACTTCTGACGACAAAAGCGTTTTGATTGTGGAGGCCCTGGGCTGGATGCCGTCTGCCGGAGCGCAATGGGTGAAGATGAACGGAGAAGTTTCGTTTGCCGTCTCCCGGGTGGAGGCCGAGGCCGACCCGGTAACGGTAAAACTGGTGGAGGGGGCTTCCTCTCCGCTTGTATTGAAGGGAGGTGGTTTGGGGAAGGACGGCAGCGCAGAGGACGTGGAGGCAAGGATTGTGGTGAGCGAGTACCGGGATGCCCTGCCTGCCGAAGCGGAATTGAGAAGAGGTAAAAAGTTGTTGAGGCTGGAAGTGGAAGCGGATGTTCCGCTGAGCATTCGCGGCATGGAGCTGCAGACAAAGGACGGAATACCGCTTGCAGTATCAGAGGATTGGGAATGTGGAAGGTTGGGAGGAAGCTGGGATATCAATCCTGTGGAGGAAGGGGAATTGCGGGTGCTGGTCAGGCATTTACAGAATTTGCGGAGGTGCAAAGCACTGATGGACAGCAGGATGTCCCTGGCGGGCCTTGTCAGGGAGGAGAATGGAAAGGATCCCGTTGAAGAGAGACCGGAAAAGCCTCCGGTGACGAATGCCGCCTGTATTCGGGCGGCAAAGGGAGAAAGGCCTGCAACGGCGGAACTGGCAGGTTTCCTGCTGGGTAGTGATGAAATATTTGCCGATGCCGCTGATCAGAGACAAATGGTATTTTTTATTGAAGCGAAGACGAAGGCTCCTGCGGTTTTCGGCAGAAGGTGTGATTTGAAAGAGCAGAGTCTGGAAGTGACGGATTCCACCGGGCGTACGCTGGCTCCGGCCGTGTTTGACCTGTACCACCTAAGTCATTGGAGGGGCAGAGGGGGAAACGGGGTGATTGGAGTGGACGGCAAGTGTTTGAGCCTGGCTTCACCCGGAGCGGAATGGCTGCGTGTGAGGGGAACGCTACGCTTGCCCGTAGCCGCCATGCAGGAAAGTCCTGTTTATGAATTACCCTTGATGGAAAGAGCGGAATTGCAGTTTCCGGTACCGGGAGCGGAGAATACCGGAGAAGGGGAGTGGGATGTAGCAGACGCGGGGGAGGCTCCTTTCTGCCGTTTGAAGCTGCAAGATGTGAAGGAGTTGAAAAAAGGGGTCATAGCGGTCTCCGTTTTCCTGGAAGTGGAAGGGGCTCCGTTTGACCTGGAGAGGTTTGAACTGGTGGATGGCAAAGGGAGGATTTGGGAAAACGCCGGACCTGAAAAGAGAGCGAATTTGATCACATGGGGGTCTCAGGAAAAGAAACAGAGCTGGTACCAGAACTTTGAGATCAGGAACGCGGAGAAGGTAAAAAGCCTGCGGATACGGATGAAGTACAGGACAGGCGTGAAGATGGTGGACGTGCCGGTGGATGACATGATCGGACTGGGAGGTCCGGTTCCGCAGAAGACCGGCAGGAAAATGCCGTGAGGCGTCATGGCTGCCGGCCTTCCGCGTTTTTCCGTATGGCATGGTTGCCGCTTGAGCAAAATGGCAGCCGGGTATATTATTATTTGTACTTACTATCATGGATAGCGTTCTTTCTATTCTTACGACCGCCGCCATTATTTTTGGCGTGGTGATGTTGTTCAATTTCATGATTTTCGTTCATGAACTGGGGCATTTTTTTGCCGCGCGCTGGCGCGGCCTTTATGTGGACAGGTTCCAGATCTGGTTCGGCCGCCCCATTTGGAAGAAGACCATCAACGGCGTTCAGTGGGGGCTGGGATGGATTCCGGCGGGGGGCTTCGTGTCCCTGCCGCAGATGGCTCCCATGGAGGCCATTGAAGGGTCCGTGGAACTTCCCAAGGATTTGAAGCCCGTCAAGCCGCTGGACAAGATTATTGTGGCCGCTGCCGGCCCCGTCGCCTCCTTCCTGCTGGCCGTGCTTTTTGCCGTAGCTGTCTGGCTGGTGGGCAAGCCGGATTTTGAGATGGGCGTAACCACCGTCGGATTCGTGGCTCCGGACAGTCCCGCCGCCCAGGCCGGCATTCTGCCCGGCGACAAGATCGTGAAGGTGGACGGCTGCCCCGTGACCAAGTGGGCTGGCAACATGGAAGGCGTGCGCGAGCTGATCATGCTGGGAGAAAAGGACAAGGTGACGTTCACGATTCAAAGGCCCGGAACGCCGGGCGAGCTGGATATTGCCTGCGGGTTCAGGATTCCGGAAACGGAGTGGTGGCAGCGTTCCGGCATGCGCCAGGTGGGGCTGATGCAGGCCATTCCCTGCGTGGTAGGGGAAGTTCTGCCCAATTCCCCTGCGGCCCAGGCCGGCTTGAAGGTAGGGGATTCCATCACCGCCGTCAACGGCGTGCATGTCTGGAATCCGTCCGCGCTGGATGTCCCGTTGAAGAAGGGAGAGCCCCTGATGCTGGATGTGACGGGCAAAGATGGAGCCGTGCGCCAGGTGACCGTGCAGGGAAGGCTGCCTGAGAATTGGCATAACAGCCAGGACGGCTCCCTGCTGAAGGGCGCCCAGCCCATTCTGGGGGTGGTCTGGGATTTAAGCGCCGTGGGCCGCGATGTGACCGTGCATCCTACGCCGTGGGCCCAGATCAGGCAGAGCCTGAAATGGATGGGGGATACCCTGGCGAAAGTTGTTGCGCCCGGCAGCAACGTGGGCGTGGAGCATCTTTCCGGTCCCGTAGGAATCGCCAACCAGTTTTACAGGATGTTTTCCCTGGATGAAGGGTGGAAGCTGGCGCTGTGGTTTTCCGTGGTGCTGAACGTGAACCTGGCCATTCTGAATATCCTGCCCCTTCCCGTGGTGGACGGAGGCCACGTGGTGATGAATACGATTGAGCTGATTTTCCGGCGTCCCCTGAATGTGAAGGTGCTGGAGTTCGTCCAGTTCGGGTTCGTCTTCCTGCTGATGGGCTTTTTCCTGTTCGTGACGTTTAAGGATGTGGGAGAGTTTTTCGGCAAGAAGCCTTCCAAACTGCCTGATCCGGTGTTCAGGGCCGTGACGGATTAATTTCCCTCCGGCCGGGGGCTGCGGTTCCCGGCTTTCTGGTATGAAGGGTTCCTTTGCTGTGCGTGTCCTGTTCCGGTGCGTGGTGCTGGCGTTCCTGGTTTATGCCATGCTTCTGACCTGGTGGACTCCGTTTACCGGGGACAGTTTCATGCATTCCGTCTTTGGGGCGCAGCACCGCCTTTCCTTCTGGCCGGTGCTGGAACGCTGCTGGTGGTCCTACCTGAACTGGAATCCCAGGCTGGGGGAGTTTCTGGCTATTTTTACCGCGACGGCCGGAAAGTGGCTGTTTTGCCTGGTTAATCCGTTTGTGGTTCTTTCCCTGGCGCTGATGATGTTTTATCTGGCGCGGGGAAGGCGGGTACGGCCTGGGGACTGGCGGGACGTGCTGCTGTTTACTGTGGGGGGGCTGCTGCTTCTGACTTCTTCTTCCAGGCCGGGCATCACGATGTTCTGGCTGTCCGGAGGGACGAATTACGCGTGGGCGGCTACCGTATGGTTGGGATTTCTGTGCCTGTACCGCGGCTTGTGGGCGGGGAGTTCCCGGATTCAGGACAGGCCTTTTTCCTGGTTCTGGATTGGTGCGGCAGGGTTTGCCGCCGGAATGACCAATGAGAACCAGGTCCCGGCTTCCCTGGGCATGCTGTTTTTATTTTGGTTGTATGCTCGCTGGAAGGGGCGCAGCCTGCCCCGGTGGTTTTTTGCGGGATGGGCCGCCCATGCCATAGGAGGAGCCTGCCTTCTGCTGGCGCCCGGCAATACGGCCCGCCTGCATTCGGAGACTGCCGGCGGGGCGGCCGTTCTTCAGTCCTGGGGAGAACGCTTCGGTTCCATTCCTGAATTGTTGAATGCCTTTTATGAGTTCATGCGGTTGCCGAAGGTTCTGCTTGCCGTCGCCGCACTGGCCCTGGTCTTGCTCGCGTGGCGGCAGGGGCGGCGTGTATGGAGTGGGACGGAGGGGCGCCGTGTTTCCGCCAGCCTGCTGTTCATTCTAGTGGCCCATGCCATGGCCGTCAGCTTTTTCGTGCGCGTTGTTCCGGCATGGCATGCCATGTTTTCCGCCACTGTCCTGATGATGACGGGCGTGCTCGGATTGTACGGCGTGTGGATGGACCGGGTGCCCAGGCCCTGGGTTCCCGCCTGCATCCTGGCGGCGGCCGGAGGGCTGGCCCTGTGGGTATGTGCCGGGTATCTGGACGCCTTTCCGCGCATCCACCGCCAGTGCGAGGAGAGGAGAGCCTTCATCCGCCATGAGTTGGCACAGGGAAAAAGAAACATTGTGGTTCCTCCGTATGAATCGGTGTCTTTGGCGCCTTACGTTTCCGTCATGTGGCGGATGTGCAGCGGAGATCCGGATGAGTTCATCAACAGCTCGGTAGCGCGTTACCTGGGGATTGAGAGCATCCGTGTGGATGTATGCGGCGACCGGGTTCCCCAGTCGTGGCGTTGTTTTAAAGGTTCCGGGGAGCGGGATTGAGACCCGGAGAAATGGCTGCCTGACGCGTCCGGCGCATGTGGTTTTGCGTTAAACGTGGCAGGCGTGTTGACGCGGCGGCCATAAATTTGTTGGATGAGGTGGCTTTCCTGCCGCATTTCCATTTGTCCGCAAAACAATTGCCGTGCGCTCAGGGGGCTTCTTCCTGCCGGAATCCGGCACAGGAATGAGTTCATCAACTATCGTCCTTAGCAACATGATCAAATTGATACATTTCTCCTGGCAGGATACCTGCCGCATTGAGAAGAACCGCCTGTTCCGGTCTCGCGGACAGGATTCCGCCATTATTCTTGAATGGGAAGGCGGCATGCCTTCCCTGCTGTTCTGGCCCCGTTACCATTCCGTGGAACGCCTCGTTTACAATCCGGCAACGGATTCCTGTTTCGTGGTCAGCCGGGAAGGCTGCTTCAGGACGACGTGCTTTTCCGAGAGCGTTACGGGGCCGCATTTCACCCTGCATGAGGCTAGCCGGACTCTGTTCTACCTGATTCCCAAGAATGCCAATAGCACGCAGATGGGAACCGTCCTGCACGAGCTGGGATTCCATCCCAACCAGAGCAGCCCGTCCAAGGTGTGGGACGATGTGGCCCGGCGCCACCTGGTGTACCACCAGGATTATGATGAGACGGTGCACGGGGACTATAAGCACGTGGCGGTTTACCGGGATCCCCTGGACCGTTTCATCAACCTGGCGAATTACGCCTGGTGCATCGACCGTGGCCTTTTTCATCCCTATACCCGGGAGTGCAGCACGAAGAGCGCCCTGATTGATACGCTGCTCCTGCTCATTTCCATGAACCGGAGCAATCATCCCGGAGTTTTTGAGCAGCATCTTGAAGGGCAGGCCTGGTATTACCACCATGCTCCGCGCATTGACGTGGTCATACCCATTGAAAGGCTGAACGATTACATGCGGCAGGTCATGAAGGTGGAGCCGTTTTTCTGCAATGTGGATTCCCGCAGTGAGCTGACTGTCGGAGACATGAGTGCCGGACACATGGACATGCTGAGGGATGTGTGGAGCGAGGATTTCAACTTGAAGGAAGAGTACGGGCATCTGTTCTGGGAGGGAACGGAGAGGCCGTGAAGATGATGGAGGGAAAGGCTGAAGCTTCCTGCTGCCGGCGTTCTCTTCTTCCGTCTGACGTACCTATACCTGGATAACTGTTTTCAAGTGCGTTGAAATGATCATAAGCCTGATGCGGTCACAGGGGATGCGGGTGATTTTGGAGACGATGCGGGCATAGGCCTGGAGCTGGGCTTCGTGGCGTTCCCGGAGTTGTTCCGCCGTGTCCGCATGGTCCGTCTTGAAGTCCACGATGCAGGCGGAATTTCCGTCAATGACCAGTCTGTCAATCACACCGGAAATCCAGACATTCCCATCAATGGCTTCAATGCGCTGTTCCTTCATGACGATTGCCGTTTCCGCCGGCATGAAGAGTTCCCTGATGGCGGGTACATCCATGCATGCCGCCACGGTGCGTTCCGCCTCCGTGGCGGGGTGAAGGACCCAGTGCGGTTTGTCCTCCCCATTCCAGCGGGTGATCCGTTCAAAAACGGCATGGACGGCGGACCCGAATGCGGCCGATTCCCGCAGGGCGGCATCGTGCATGCTGCGGAAAAGGCCGTTTTCCCCGTTCAGTCCGGAGGGGGAGACGCGCTGCCTGAGAAGCGGCTTGTGAACGGGCCATTCGGGAGCGTTTTCCGGTTCGGTCCGGGTGTCCTTTTCGGGAAGTTCCGCATACCATTCCGGTTCCCCCCGCGAGTAGAGGCATTCCGCTCCAGATTCCGGAAGCGTGTCTTCCGTACCGCATGAAGCGGTCAAAGCGGCGGAACGGATGATTTTCCACATGGATTCCGTCCTGAGTTCTCCCTTGCCTTCCCTGCCGGGCAGAATGATATGGCAGGCGCGCCTGGCGCGGGTGAGCGCTACGTAGAGTTTGCAGAATCCGTCGAATTGCTGTGTCGCCTTCCATGATTCGTACAGCGCGTGGAATTGGGGGACGGCGGTATATACCTGCTTGGAAGGGGCCATGACGATACCCTCAACGAGGCCGTTCCCGTCCCTTTTCACAAAGTGGGTCAGGTGGCGGCTGTCCGCAAAGGGGGCGTCCTTGCCTATCTGGGGCAGGATGACCATGTCGAATCCGAGCCCTTTGGATTTATGAATGGTCATGATGCGGACAATTCCTCCGGAGGGATCCTCCCGGCGCGTCAGGTCTTCCATGCGGCGTATCCATTCGTCCAGGGATGCGCCGCGTTCGTCCACCTGTTCCGCTTCATTCATCCAGACGGAGAGGCGGTCCCGGTGGAAGTCAGTCAGCTCCACCCCAGCCAGGGCCATTCTTTTTTCCAGTTCCGTCATGACGGCGGCGTATCCCTCGCGCTCCAGCACCATGTGCCAGCCGTTCCAGTCCATGCCCGGCCTGCGGTCCGGACTGATGAGGGGATGGAGGGGGGAATGGGAGAGCAGTCCGGAGATAAAGGCGTCCCCCGGCGAAAGAAGCCACCGGAAGAAGGACAGCAGGGTTTTCCCCAGCGGGGAGTCCTGCCCCACGGGCACGTCGTCGCATACTTCCGCCGGCCAGCCGTGGGAAGTCAGCCATTCCCGGACGATCAGGGCTTGGTTTCTCGTGCTGACCAGAACGGCGACGCCCATGTCGCGCCGCAGGGCGTTTGACTGTTCCAGAATGTCGGCCATGGCCTGGCACACCAGGTCATTGGCGGAGGTTTCCTCCGCCCTGGGCGTCTGCCAGATCCGGGCGCATCCCGTGCGGGAGGCCAGGGAGGGAGCGCAGACGTGGGGAGGGTAGTCTCCCCATTGTTCCAGCGCCGCCTGTCCGCAGTCCGCTGCCGTCTGGGCGTAGTCGCAGATGTCGTTGACCATGTCCAGCACGGGCTGCACGGAGCGGTAGGAGGTGGCCATGCCGCGCTCCTCCAGATGGAGCTGTCCGGCGACGGAGCGGAAAAGCGCCGGATCTCCCCCGCGCCATTGGTAAACGCTTTGCTTGAGGTCCCCCACCACGAAGATGCTGCCTTCCTGCTCCTCCCGGGTGTCTGTCAGGTCGTCCAGGAACGGCTTGATCACGCGCCACTGGGACTGGGAGGTGTCCTGGAATTCGTCCAGCATCCAGTGGTCGTAGCGGCAGTACATGCGGTACTGCAGGTCTCTTTTCAGTTCCGGAGTGACGGCTCCGTTCCCCAGCATGCGCGTGACGTCGTGGAACAGGAATCTGCCCTTGTTGCGGATCAGGGCGGAGTATTTGTCCTCAAAGATGCGCATCAGGCCGTGCGTGGAGCGGGTACGGTGCAGTGTCTGGAGGGTTTCCATCCGCAGCCAGCTTTGAATGAGTTCATCCAGGGGGGGAGACCAGAAGTCCCGGAATTTCTCCCGCGCCTCTTCCATGGTGAGTTTTTTTTCCGTATCATGGAATTTCAACCGTCCCAGCTTGACGTATGTCGAGAATCCGTTCAGAAAGCGCAGGAACATTTCTTTGTTTTTTGCTCCGTTCCTGCCTTCCGGCGCAGGCATGTCCCGCGCCCGGTCCATCAGGACGTGCAGCGCGGCATTGAACCGTTCCAGCGGAACGGGAGGGAGCAGTTCTTCCGGCGTGAAGCCCAGTGTGGCTGGATTGCCCCATTTTCCGGCATCCGGCTCATCCAGGAAGAGTTCGTGGTAGGTGTTGAGCCTGCGGGCCATGGAGTCTTCCGCATCCGCGGCTTCAGCGTCGGAGTCCGCTCCGGAGAGGAAGGCGTCTTCAAAGCTTTGCTCCTGTTCCGGGTTCAGGGAACATTCCCGGTACAGGGTGAGCAGGGCTTCCCGGCGGGCAAGCTTTTCCGCGGTGGTGTCTATCATGCTGAAGCCGCTGACTCCCAGTTCAAAGGTGCTGGTCGCGGCAATTTGCGCGAACAGGCTGTCAATGGTGCAGAGGTTGAGGCGGGAGAGCTGCTGGACGAGCAGCCGGAGCATGTGCCGGAAACGTTCCTGGCAAAGGTGTTCTTTCTTCCAGGATTCCGCAGCTTGCGGCCAGAGCCCCGGTTCTTCCGGCGTTCCCTTGATGACGGCCCAGAGCCGGTCCCTGAGGCGGGCGGCCCCGGCGGAGTCCGTGGCGCCGGCCGCCAGGTCCGTCAGAATGCGGTCCTTGAATTCCCCGGCGGCTTTCCGGGTGAAGGTAACGGCGATGAGCCGTTCCGGGTGGCTTCCGCGGTTCAGTGCCAGCAGAGCCAGGAAGCGCAGGGAGAGCTGGTAGGTTTTTCCCGTGCCGGCCGAGGCGGAGATGAGGATGTTGGTCAGGGCGGACATGTCAGAACGGCAGGTGGGGTGTGATGTTCAGTCCCAGCAGGTCCTGAAGGGTTTCATGGCTGGAGGAGACGAGGTCCTTGAAGACGTCATAGGAAGGAGTGTCCCAGCCCAGTTCTTCCGCCGTGATGAGGCCGCGCCCTTCACGGATGAGGCGCATGAGTTCCAGAATCCAGGACCGGGCGCTTTCCAGGGCGCATATGTCGCATCCGGGCTGGGGGTCATGTAGCGTGTCCCATGCGGAGATGCCGATGTCCAGCGGATTGGCGGGGAGTGCGTAATAGGCGGCGGTGGGCCGGCCGCAGTATTCCTCCATGGCCCAGAGGACATAGAGAGGCAGTTGCAGGTCCTTCCAGCGGAAGTGGACCGCTTTTCCGTTTTTCTGCCGTCTGGTGTAAGGGTGCAGGGCCGGGGAGAGCAGGGGCAGGGCATCCGGGCGCTTCATGGTCCCCAGATGCTTTTTTTCACAGGAGTCCGTCTTGCCCGTCTTGTAGTCGATGACCCGCAGGGAGCCGTCCGCATGGCGGTCAATGCGGTCAATGCGGAACCTCAGGCTGAAGTCTCCCAGCCGCCAGTTTTCCACCGATTGTTCAAAGGCGATGCATGTCCATCCGTTCCGGAGGTCCTCCAAATGCTGTTCCGCGTACACGTTCAGCCGCTGTTCCATGGAGCGCTTCTGCAGAAGCAGGGGCATGAGCGGGCGGCTGCCGTACTGGCGCGTGAATGTTTCATCCAGTATTTCCCCGATTTCCCTTTGCAGGGAAGCCGTAGTCATTCCGTCCTCCAGGGAGGGGTGAAGGCGGCAGAATTGTTCCAGCACGTCGTGGAGCATGGTTCCCAGTTCGTTGGCGGCCATGTCTTCCTTGTCCGGCTGGAATTCGTCCTCATTCAGGTGCAGGGCCTCCCTCACCCAGAAGCGCATGGGGCAGGCCAGGAAGTTTTTCAGCGTGGTGGGGGAAAAGGCTTTTTCCCGCTCTTTCCACGGGTTCCGGTAGCCGGGCGCCATGGCGGTGATGTCCGTGGCCGTCTTCCAGCCTTCCGCGGGTTGGATGTGCCAGCCTCCGCGACGGTAGGGCAGGGGCGGTTCCGGCGCGGAGCATTCCCGGAAGAGCAGTTCCACGCGGCGCGGCAGTTCTTCATCCGCGCAGCGCATCAGCAGAGAGGAAGGGGTCAGGGGATCGTTTCTGCTGCTCGTGCGGGACAGGACGAAGAACAGGCTTCCCTCCCGTTCCCGGGAGTGGATCAGCGCCGTGAGCAGGAAGCTGTCCCGCGCCTTTTTCCGGGAAAAGGAGTCCATGCCCAGGGATTCCCGGAGCGGTTCCGGCATGAATTGGTCCGCCATGCCCCCTTCCGGGACGATACCCTCGTTCAGTCCGGTCACGATGAGGTTTTTTTCCGGGCGGAAATGGAGTTCCATCCATCCCAGGGCATCCAGCACCGCATGTTCCTTTCTGCCGTTCTTGACGCGGGCGGCGTGGAGGCACCGCATCAGCAGTTGAAGGGCCATAGCCGGAGCGGAAAAGAGGCCGCTTTTTTTCTGGAGGCGGGCCAGGCCGGAGATGCAGGAATGGAAGGTTTCCGCCGCTTCCGTGTCCGCTCCATAGGCGGCAGCCAGCGCCGGATACCACGCGAGCAAGCGTTCCCCCAACTGCCGCGGCTCTTTCATGCGGTCCCTCCATTCCAGAATTTTGCACACGGACGGGATGGCCCCCGGATGGTCGGTACGGAGCCGCTTGAGGAGGTATTCCTCCGTTTCCGGCAGGAATTTCTGCCGCACCCTGTCCAGGGAGGCGCAGCAGTATTGCTGGTCCCGGATGCCCAGGGAGGCGCAGAGCAGGGAGGAGCGCATGAGGTTGAATACGGGCCGCGCCTTTCCGTTTTCCTCCACGGCCAGCAGGAGGTGGCGCAGCAGGTCCATGATGCCCGTTCCGGCAAAAGGCCTGCCTTCCGGGTTGTACAGGCCCCAGCCGTATGACCTGAGCCGTGCGTCCAGAGCCACATTCATATCCGGGTCGCACACGCCCAGGGCGACGTCCGTTTTTCCGGATTCCGCCGTTTGCGCGATGATGCGGCACGTTTCCGCGGCCAGTCTGCCGGGGCCGGGCGTTACGCGGATTTGTTCCTCGCGCACGGGGATGGCGCGTTCAGCCCAGATTTCCGGTCTGGGGCAGCCCCAGTCGTCAAAGGTGTCCCGTTCCTCTTCCGGGGCGTGCACCCAGATTTGCACGGGGATGCCCTGTTCTTCCGCATGGCGGAGGGCATGTTTCAATGGCCGGGGGATATCGGGTACGCAGGCAACGATGATTTGACCGCCCGTTTCCAGCAGGGTGGACGCCAGGTGGGAAGGGGCGGCTGCGTGAAGCAGGGATTCCGTCCGGTTCCGGAGCTGCCATCCGTCCAGATGTCCGCCGCACCGGGAAAAGAGGCGGGACAGGTCCGGCCAGCGTTCGTCCATGCCGGAGCAGGCGTCCGCAGCCTGTCCGCAGGTGACGCCGTGGTTCAGCATGGAATGGCTGAGGGTCTGGAGGGCCGCCGCCATGTCCAGAAGGCTGGAGAAGTCATCCGGCATGCGCTTCGGGAACAGGCGCGGGTAGAGCCGGTGGGGAGCGTCTCCAAGGGATTGCATCCAGGCGGCCAGTTCTTCCAGGCGGGTGGCTTCGTCTTCCTCCTCTTCCGGCTGGATGAATTGGTCCGCCGGCAGCACGTGCGGGGGAAACACGGCTTTTTCCGGGCAGGAGGCCGTCAGGAATTCCCTGAGCTGCCTGCCCGATTCGCGGGTGGGGACCAGTACCGCGTGCTTGTAGAAGTCCATTTCCACGGCAAGCAGGCGTTCCGCCACGGCACAGCAGGCTGGTTTGTCCCAGGATAGAAAAAAACGGTGCATGGGAGGGAGAATGGATACCGTTTCCGGAGAGGGCGGGCAGGGCAGGGAAACGGTACGGAAATGTTAACTGAAAAAGCGTCCTTTTCCATTCTTTTTTACCGCTGCCGGCGTTGTTTTGTTCTGTGGCGTTTCCTACCGACCGGGGCATGTCTTTGCATGGGGATTAAATGTTTATCCGTATGTTTTTCCTAATCATGCTGGTAATCAAACAGTCATGGATTTCAGGCCTGGAAAGAACATGGGGTATCTTCCTCATTCCCTTTACGATTTGTTGACTTTCCATGTTCCGGACCATATTTCCGGGGAATGTACAAGATACTCGTAGTCAGTCTTCCAGGTTCTCCAAAACGCAAAACCATGGCACAGCGTCTCTCTGCGCAGGAGCTTGCCTGGGAATGGGTGGATGGCGTGCGCATCGCCACCATGGAAGACATTCCTCCGGAGGAACGGAATGATTTGGAAGCCTACGGCGTGGCCCGTCTCAAACAGGCTCCGGAGTACGTCTGCCGGGTGACCGGGTGCAAGCGGGCCATGCGCCGCGCCATTGAGCGGGCCTCCGCTTGCACGGAGGACTGGGTACTCATTCTGCAGGATGATGCGGAGCCGATGGATTCCCTGGATTTGAAACTGAAGGAATTGTTCCGCCGGATTCCTGATGGGGCCGCGTGCATAATGCTCCATCACGGGAAAAGAGGGATGGAGGAGAGGGATGGGTGGATGCGCGTCACGGGAGACGTTCGTAGCATGACTGCCTTTGCCTTGCGCCCTTCGTTCGCTCCGGTCATGTCTCAGGCCCTGCGGCACTGGGGAGGTGAGGCGGACCGCATCTGGGAGCGCCTGGTCCGGAATGGGGCGTTCATTCTTTCCGCGGAACCCATGCTCGTTTCATGCAGCCAGAAAGGGAGCGACATTATCGGCGGCATTCCCGAATTGAAGAAGTTCTGGGAATGAGCACCCCCATTCCAGGTTTGGAAGTTTGTTCCTCAAATAACGCGTGCGTAGGGGGCGTGTCTCCTCATATCAGCATGTTTCCGGCGCGTTTGCTGTCGGTTTTCCGGGTGGGGCGGATTGTTCCTATTGTTCCTGCATGGCTGCCGGCGCCTTGCCGCGCGTTACCAGGAAGACGCCCGTGAAGACCAGCAGGACGGAGAGCGTTTTCAGCCAGCCGAATTGGTCCATGCCCCACAGGACGGCCACGGAGGAAGCGATGACCGGCTGGCAGTAGTTGTACATGCTCACTGCGGTGGGCTTGAGACGCTGCTGTGCGAAGGAGAGGCAGATATAGCTGACGAAGGTGGCCAGCACGACCACATAGGCGATGCCCGTCCACGTTTGGAGGGGCAGGCTGGAGTAGGGAACGGAGGAGACTTCCCGGAAAGTGAAGGGCAGGCACGCGCATACGGCGTATGTGAACATCCATTTCATCAGCGTGACGGGGGAGTATTTGCCGATCAGTCTTTTGAAGAACACGAAGTAAACGGCCACGCTGCACTGGGATGCCAGGCAGAGGATGTCCCCCAGCAGGTTGTTGTCTCCTGGTGCGGCCGGAGTGTGGCTGCCCCCGGTAATCAGCAGGACGGCCCCGACGGCGCTGGCGCATACGCCCGCCGCCTTCCGGCCCGTGATCATTTCCCGGAGTACGAAGGCCGCCAGAATCATGGTCAGGATGGGGGTGATAGTCGTGATGATGGCGGCATCCGCCGGGGAGGTGAAACCCACGCCTACGGTAAAGGCCATCTGGTTGAAGATGATTCCGAACAGGGAGGCGTAAAACAGGTTCAGACGGTCGCGCGGGTCGATTTTTTCCCGGGGCACGAAGCAGGAAGCCAGCCAGAACAGCACGGCGGCGCCCAGCAGCCGGAACGTAGCCAGGGAGGCGGAGCTTACTTCTCCTCCCTGCATGACCAGCTTGCTGACCGGGGACATGAGCCCCCAGATGACGGCCGCCGCTCCCATGGCGGCGTGTCCCTTCAAGGTTCCGGGTTCCATCTTGGCGTCCCGCGTTTGCGGGGGCGGTATTGTCCGCCTCCGGGGAAGGAATGCAAGAGTTTTTACCGTATTCCCTGTGGTGCACTTGTGCCCTTCATGCAGTGCGGAGAACGCCGCAGCGGGATGCGGCGTTCCCTTGTTCCCGGAGTTACGGCTTCGGCATGGAAATGCTGATCTTGTGTTCCCGGCTGTTGCCGCGGAGTTCCGGAGCGTACATGGCTTCCAGAACGGCGGGGAGGGCGCTGAACCTGCCCGGGCGTTCGGCGCGGAGGCGGTGGCTGATCTGGTATTCGCCCATCGGCAGGGAGGAGAGGAAGACGCGTATTTCCTCGTCGCCTATTTCCTTGTAGCCGGAGACGGTGCCCATCCAGGCGTATCCGCTGACGATATCCTGGGATTCGCAGCCAGCCGGCTTCGGGTCACTCAGCATCAGGTATTCCACGTCGTTTTTCGTTTTTACGCTCATCACCACTTCAATGATGTCTCCGCTGGCAATGGTGTCTCCGTCTTTCAGCAGCGTGCGGCGGGTCTGGTCGCGCCCGCGGGAGACGAGTTCTCCGGCGTCCGTCTGCGTATCCTTTACGGAGTCTTCCTTTACCGTTTCTTTTTCAATGCGGTAGTAGGAACGTTCCACAGTGACGGCGTTTCCTGCGGCGGGGATGGGGTCTTCCAGGGAGAAATAGCTGAGCGTGGAGCCGGCATAGATGTTGCCGTTCCCCTTTTTCCTGCGGATGGTGATGCGGTGCTGGCCGTCCGTCAGGTCCTTGCCGCTCATGCTCCATTCGTTGTCGAAGGTGAAGAGGGTTTCCTTGGTACTGGAAATGGTTTTCACCGGAACGCCGTCATAGAGGATTTCCGCCTCCATGTCTTCCATGCCTTCCCGGGTCTGGAAGAGATAGGCCGACAGGGCTTCCAGGCAGTCTGCCGTATCCTTCGTGGAATCCCAGTAGGAGCCGTTGGCGCGGTTGTTGAGCAGCCATTTGGCAAGGCGGGACGTGACTGGGTTTTTGGGATCGCTCTTGGCCATCAGTTTCAGGTAAGCCGCCTGGGTGGCTACATTGCTGCCGTACCAGCGCCACCAGTAGCCCTGGTTGGGGAGGCGGAGCCATGCGGTTTGCAGGGAGTCGTCCTGCTGAAGGAACTGGGAGATGACGGGCATGACTTCCTTGAAGTCGTCCATGCGGTGGGCGTCCAGCAGGATTTCCGCAAGCTGGATCTGGCTGATGACCGGGAGTTCCAGCCTGTCGCGGAACAGGTAGCGTTCCATTTGGAGGTCCCGGACGCCGTTTTCCGCAAGCACGGAATAAATCAGCACGTCTGACGCGGAGGCCGTCAGGCGGTAGTCTCCAAGTTTGCGGATGGCCTTTTGTTTTGCCGGGCCGTCAGGCTGTTTTTCCAGTTTCCGGTAGGCGTCCCCCTTGACGAGCAGAGCCAGCTGCCTGTTCTGGTGGCCGGTCAGCCATGACACGGCGCGGAGCAGCATGTTTCCCGGTATCTTGGCCGTGCTTCCGGCAATCTTGAGGCCGTGGACGACGTGGGCGGTCATCACCGGGTCTCCCTGGTCCGCTCCGCCGAACCATCCCCAGGAACCGTTGGAAAGCTGTTTTTCCCGGAGGTCACGGATGCCCTTTTCCGCCATGGCCTTCAGTTTGCGTTCGCTGTATACGGGATTGCGTTCCAGACGTTTCATGACTTTGTCGTAGAACGCCTTGTCCCTGATGGTCTGCGGATCCAGGTTGCGGTGGCTTTCCAGCGCCTGGCCGGGGTCCAGGCCCAGCTGCTTGAGCGTGTCCGCCACGATGACGGCGGGCAGGAAGCGGTTGAGTGTCTGCTCCACACAGCCGTAGGGGTATTCCGCCAGATAGGGCAGCGCTTCCACCATGCTCAGGGCGATGCTGGGGGAGACCTTCACGACGAGCCTGCTTTCCTCCCTGCGCCTTTGCTGCGGAAGGTTGATGGTGAGCTGCCGTTCCCGATCCTCGGGCAGCAGGACAGTACTGTCCGCGTGCAGTTGCTTCATGCCATGCACCAGCACGGGGAAATCCATCTGCATGGCGTCCCCCAGGGAGCTTGCGGCCGCTTCCATGGCAACGGTTGCGGTTCCCTCCCTGCGGGCCGTGGTCCACCAGTTCACGGTCACCTGCCCCTGGGCGGGAACGGTTACTTCCCTTATGGCGGCGTTGTCCGTTCCGGCAGCCAATCCGTTCAGGGCGGGGGAATTGCCGGGCATCAGGCTCAGGCAGTCGTTTTTCAGGGTGATGGAAATGCGGGCCTGCACGTCCTTGTCCGTCCGGTTGCGGACGATGGCACTGAGCATGACGATGTCCTTTTCCACGAAGAAGCGGGGCGCCTGCATGCTGACCATGAAGTCCTTCGTCGTCAGGAATTCCGCGGAAGCCTGCCCTACCTGCAGGGCGGAGGTGACCACCCAGGCAGCCGCCTTCCACGTGGTCAGGTTGTCCGGCATGTCCACCGGAACGGCGACCATTCCTTCTTCGTCCGTTGCGAGCGTGCCGCACCACTTGATGCTGTCCGCAAAGTTGGTGCGCAGTTGAATCGCGGGGGAGGAATCCTGCTGTCCGGCTGCCGCCTCCTCTCCTCCAAAGGCATCCGCCATTCCTGCTTCACCCATTGCCGCCATGGCTGGCGCTGCAAGAGGAGATGATGCGGACTCTGCCAGCATTACCGATCGTTTGCTTATGGCAAAATCTCCCGATCTGTTTCCTCCGGTAACGAAGCCGGTGACACGGCCTCTAAATGGTGTGGGCAGATCCGGTCTGAGGAGAAATTGGAAGTAGGGCTGGTTCGGACCTTTCTGCGTTGCCGCCCTTCTGTTTTGCATGGCGCTGAGATTGACGAAACTGGTTTCATTCAACCTTCCCCACGTGGTTTTGGCGATGTCGGAGACGTTGGGCCGGGCAATGTATTCCAGCGCCTTGTCATAGACTGCCAGCGTGACAATGCCGTTTTTCACGGGGGTTTCATCCGGCCCCTTGACCTGTACGGTCACACGGCCCTTTTCGCCCGGCTGGTACCGGGGCTTGGACGGAGAGACGGCAGTCTCCAGCATCTGGCTGGCCGGCGGCAGGAGCAATTCCGCGGATGCCTGGTGCAGTTCCCCGTTCCGTACGGTGAAGGCGTTGACGCCCATGTTGGGCATGTCTTCCCTGGTCAGGGGGCATTCCACCAGGGCCGTCTGCCTGTCCAGCGCGACCAGGCGGCGGGATTCGTTTTTCCATGAGTTGCGCAGGAAGGTCCAGACATGGGCGTTCGGATAGTCGGACGCAATGAGGAGGCTGGCTGTTTCTCCGGGGGCATACTCGTTTTTGTCCGGAGTGATGGACAGGGGATTGATTTTAAAAGGATGCCGTTCACCCTTGCCGTAGGAGAGAAATTGGTGGGAGCCTTCCACCTTGCTGCCCTGGCTGTCCTCCAGCGTTGTTTGCAGGAGGTATAAGCCGGAATCTTCTGTCTGGAAAGTAAGGGAAGCCGTGCCTTCTTCATTGGTCGCCACGTTCCATTCCGCCAGGGGCTGGCGGCTGGAATCCTCATGGATACGGTACAATACCGACTTTCCCTTCGCTTTCCCTATCTTGACACCGTCCGCCGTGGCTGCCGTGATGGTGGCCCGGACCGGAACCCCCGCGGGGGCGTATCCCCGGTTCAGGGCGGTAAAGATGTTGAACGGGCGGCAAGTGGCGATCACCTGGCCGGAAGCGGAAACTTCCCTCAGGGAGGCGTCCGTGACGCTGACGGAAACACGGTAGGTTATGTCCTGGGAGGCGAAGTCCCTGGCATCCTGCTCTGTGGACAGTTCCACGGAGGCCTTGCCCTCCTTGTCCAGGGGAATGGTTTTTTCCAGAACCGTGAGGGGAGGATCGGGCGTGAAATAGATGTAATAGGGGCTGGACTCCCTGGAATACAGCCAGCTCCATTTCCAGTAGGGGGTCCAGACATCCGCTCCCAGGGTACGGGTGATGGTGATGGTGGCTTTTCCTTCGTTCACCGGGCCTCCCGCATAATAGTCCGCCTGGACGGAAACGGGGATGGGCTGTCCCAGCCTGAGGGGCTTGTCCGGGGCGTCCATTTTGACGGTGAATTCCGGCTTCTTGTATTCTTCCATCCGGAACAGGGGGGCGTACAGGGTACGGTCCGACTCTCTGAAATCCAGTGTTACCCTGTATTGGCCCAGAGGCGCTCCGTTGGGAATGAGCAGTTCCAGGTCAAAGCCGCCCGTGGCGTCCGTGGTGACTGTTTGTTTCGGGAAAATTCCCTTGTCCCCGGTGGGACCGAGGATCGTCAGCGTCAATTTTTTTCCGGCACAGTCTTTTGTACCGGGATTGGCGAAGTCCGGACGGAACAGGACCCCTCTGAACCGGGCCGTCTGGCCCGGCCGGTAAACGGGCTGGCTTTCCAGGAAGAAACAGCCATAGGAGTTGGAGGCCTTGTTGTTCAGGGACATTCGGGATTCACCGGAGTACCAAACATTCCTTTCTCCAGTTACTGTGTAGCTGTCTCCATGTGTGGCGATGCCCAGAAGATTATAGTAGGTGGAAGAATTGCTGTCGTTCGGAGGCAGTGTTTCTATCAGAACACCGTTTTTGTCCGTGGTGCCCTTCACTTGTTTTGTTTGAAGTGTTTTGTCCTCCCTGTAGCGCAGCAGGCTGATTTTGCCGCCTTCCACGGGAGCTCCTGTTTTGGCTTCCGCCAGGAACCAGAGATTGCCTTCCGGAATGGAACGGCGAATCAGCACCAGATCGGACAGGGAGAGGAGGCGGTGGAACTGATAGCCGTTGTTCAGCGTGACGGTCAGGAGGTACCAGCCCGGCTGGGTGGCGGGGATGGGTAGCTGGGCGATTCGGTTCAGGTGCTGGTTTCCGGGGTCCAGACTGATGCTTTTCCCCTTGATTTCCTTTCCCAGGTAACGGGCGGCTGACTTGTCCCTCAGAAGATTGGAAAGAAGGGTATTGAAATTGGAATATTTTTTTTCATATTTTTTCCCCAGTTTTTTTGAGGCAAGAAGAGTGTTCATGCGCTCCTCCTGCCACAGCCTGACATTGACGGGACGTGCCGTGATGGAGGCGCTGGCGGCGTTCCGGTAAATGAACGCCATGGAGACGGACTCTCCGGAAAGCAGCGTTCTTGCGTCCTCCTCAAATGCTCCGTTGGGTTCCGTAATGGAGGCAATTTCCGCTTGAAGAAAATCGGTAGCGTCATCCGTATATGTCACTGTAGTCTCCGCATTTTCCTCCGCCGGTTTGGCGTTGCCGCGTTTGTGATGCGCCTGAAGCATGTCCTTGTAGACTTGCAGGGTCTTTTTCAGAACATCGGCGGCTGTCGGGCGCTGGTTGCGCGCCAGAAATTCTCCACTGATGAGTTTTGTGGCCTCCAGGTAGGGTTCTGCAGGGTAGGGTGAAGGGGTCACCCGGGATGCAATCCGGATGAAGTCGTAATCCGGAGGCAGCGTGATGAGCATGAATTTGCCCTTGTCCGTCCGGTCCGTTCTGACGACGGTCTGGTCCGTTTTCAAATCCGCGGGGTTGATGCCCTCCACCGAGCCTGCATTGCCCGGACCGTACACGAATTCCTGGTACGGCTCCGTATTCGCGTAGGAAAGCAGGTTACGGCACCAGGATGCTGTAAACAGATTGACCTCGTTTGCCAATTCCGGGTTCGCCCGGACGGCGGCGTCCAGCAGCCAGCGTACGCGTTCGCCGTCGTTCCCCGCCGTATCCCAGGATGAGGAGGCGTGGTAGAAAACGATTCCCGGTTTTCCCGTAGCCGGATCCACGGCAACGGGCAGCGTGGAAATGTTGCGTAGTTCGGAGGCTTCCTGGTTGGAAACGTAGCCCGGGAGTTTATCAAGTCCGGTCAGATTGGCCAGGGCCGCATAAGTCTGGAATGAGGGGGAAGAACGGTAATCATCATAGTTCTTCAGGAATGCCTTCGCCATCATGAACCGTGCGAGGCCGAGCAGTTTCATGTCCTTGTTCCGTTCCGCGATGTTCATTGCCTTCAAAAGGCAGCGCAGGGCTTCCACCTTGTCCCTCTTTTGTCCGGAATATTCGCCCTCCCAGGACCGGTTGACTCGGATGTACTTGCCGTCCGCCAGCTTGAACGTGTGGCTGGCCGTCTGATACAATTCGGCGGCGGCCATCAGGAACCACGGGTTTTCTCCATGGCGTTTCATTTGTTCCTGAAGAATGGTGTCCAGATTCGTGGAATCGTTCAGGGCGTTCAAATTTTGGAGGGCTCGGTAGTAAAGGGCCAGATCCTTCCCGCTGTATTGGTCATCGTATTCGTTAAGCTGTTTCAGAGCCTGTTCCGCGGCCTGCTTGAAGAGCCTTTTATCCAGAAGTTTGTCCATGGCCTTGATGGACTGCTCCCGTTGCTCCGGAGCGGAGGCTGGAACGGCTGCCGTACACGGCACTCCGGAAACCAGAAAAGCCGCCGCCAAAAGAAGAGCGGAAAAGATTTTGTTCATTCCACCACATTACCTGACAAAAAGAGTTTAGCAAGTTACAAGTAGGTTACAAAATGGGGAAAGATGACGCGGGACGGAGGGAGGACACATATTCATGAAAGGCTGACTGTCAACATGCAGCCCTGTTTCATTCCAGATGATTGATGGGTGACTGCATGCTCCGGACGGTATCTTCCCTGTCTTCCCTTTTTCCGGTCATGCTTCGGTTTCCGCACTGCCGGCGTGAGGTGCGCTTTTGCGGAGGGGGCCGCAGGCTTTCCGGCGGAGCAGGGTCAGAGCCGCTTCCCTGTACCGTTCTTTTCGGGCGGCCGGCAATCAGTTCCCGCCATTGCGGCAGGCCAGCCGGTAGATGTTCCGGACGTCTTCCGCATCCAGCCTTTCCAGTCCTCCGACGGGGCCGCGTACGCTGATGGCCTGTTCCGCCATCAGCGGAAAATCTTCAGGCCGGATTCCCAGTTCCTCCATGGATGTGGGCAGCCCCAGTTCCCTGTAAAATCCTTCCAGTCTGGCGATGCCTTCCCGGATGATGGTTTCCGTCTCCCGGCAGGAGCCTTCCACGCACATCACGTTGAGGGAAAATTGAAGGAACATGTCCCGGTGCCGGGGGGAAACGTACTTCATCCATGCGGGCGTGACGACGGCCAGGCCCGCTCCGTGGTCCACATGGTACAGGGCGCTGAGTTCGTGTTCCATGGCATGGCAGGCCCAGTCCTGCTCCCGGCCCACGCCCAGCAGGTTGTTATGGGCGATGTTGCCGGAGAAGGCTATTTCCGCCCAGGCATCGTAATCATGCAGGTTTCCGTTCAGGATGCGGGCGTTTCTCATGATGGTGCGCAGGGTGGCCTCGCACAGGCCGTCGGAAAGGTCCGTATGGAGGGTCCGGGTGAAATAGCGCTCGAAAATGTGGCTCATCATGTCGCTTACGCCGTTGGCCATCTGGCGGTGGGGAAGGGTGAAGAACAGCTCCGGATTGATGATGCTGAACACGGGCCGCAGGGCGGGAGCCCCGTAGCCCAGCTTTCTCCTGGTTTCTTCATTCGTGATGACCGTGTTGGGGCTGCTTTCGCTGCCGGCGGCGGGGATGGTCAGCACCGTGGCGACGGGCAGCGGTTCAAAATCCGGCTGTTTTTTGGAAAGGTACAGGTCCCAGACGTCTCCGCCGTAAGGAACGCCCAGGGCGATTGCCTTGGCGGAATCAATCACGCTACCTCCTCCCACGGCCAGCACCAGGCCCAGGCCGTGTTCCCGGCACAGGCGGATGCCTTCGTACACCAGGGGCAGCGTGGGGTTGGGCTGAACGCCGCCAAGTTCCTCATATTCCACGCCTGCGGCTTTCAGGGATGCCGTAATGGAGTCATACAGGCCGGAGCGCCTGATGCTGCCGCCTCCGTAATGGAGCAGGATTTTTTTGCCGAACGGTTTCAGGAGCCTGCCTGCCTCATGCTGGGTTCCTTTTCCGAAAATGAGCGTCGTCTTGTTGTCGTAAATGAAATTGAGCATGGCGGAACAGGGGGGATGATGAAACAACGCTACGTCTCTTCCATTCCCGGCTCAAGGCTTTTGTGCGCCCCGTTGCGTTGCGGGCGGGGCGTCCGCCTTCTTTGCCGGAAAATGTTTTCCCAAATACCGTTCCAGTTCCCTTCTGTCCTTCCGGAGCTGTTCCAGTTCTTCGGAACCTTCCTGAAAATAGTCCGTTCTTACCCACCTCCGGAACCGGTAAATATCCGTCAGAATGCCTGATATTCCGGGTGCAAGGGAATCGGGATCATCATCCGGTCCTTGTCCGGGGCCTTGCTCCGGGTTTTCCTGAATCAGCCCCTCCTCTCCCAGATCCGTACGGAAGAGCATGTCCGGGAAGGTCTCCTGGAGTTTTTTCCCGCTTCTGGACCGGGCAAGCAGGCGGAGATAGGTTTTCAACTCCTTTTCTGCGGCAGGTTCCAGCTTCAAAAAGAAACGCTGGACCCTCATTCCCGTCCCGTCCCACCACAACTCATAAGGCGACATGGATGGGGGATTGTCCATCCTGCTGAAATCGTGCATACGGTAAAAGGGCAGTCCGAGCTCTGTGGTGGCTACATGCAAAAAGCCCTGGTGGATAAATGCGCCGCAGCATGGTCCTTCCGGATAAACGTGCATCCAGGCCGTGGCGTCCTCCGGAGTATTGGGAAACAGGTCTTTCCACACCGGATTCCTTGAGAGGGGAAGAGCCATGCATTCTTTAATGGTATCTTCCTTCAGGCTCTTGCCATGGCGCAAAGGGGGATTTTTCCCTTCCCATAACTCGTATCCATCGTCCGGAAAGGGAGGGAAAAAATTGGTCATCAACTCCGAAATTGATATTCCATGCGGCGGTGCTTTTTTCATTTCAGCAGCAGTGCTGCGGGCATCAGCACACAGCTTCATCAGCATGCGCTGCGTACCGGGCGTGAAGTCATCCATGCTTGCCGCATCAAAAAGGATGCGGAAAATGTGGAACATCTGGCGTTTCAGAGGGAGCGTGCGGCGGGAAAACTGCAATTCCGTGGCCACCAGTCCTGGAGTTGCAGAATAATAGCACCATCCCTGGTCGCAGCTTTCAAAAGCTTCCACAGGCAGGTCAAGGACGGCAGTTTCCAGGCATTCCTTCCAGGTCGTTTTAAGTTCCTGCGCCAGAGCGGGCGGCAGGACGGCAACGCCGCGGAGGACGTAATTCCTGCTGTATTCCTGCTGGAGCCGACGTGCGATATCATCATACATCCTGGCTTCCACCAGATCGAGATATGGATGAAGCCAGGATGGGAAAGTTTCACTGGGGAAACAGGCCGGAAGATGGTCTCTGAGGATAGTGATCCACCTGCCTTTCCACAAGGGAGCGCTGTTGACATAATATGGAATGTTGGTTCCTTGAGCCGTCACAGCCCAGTAGAGTTCATTTCCCCGGAGCGCAATGGAGGATTCCGGCTCCTGGAAGACGGAATAGGTGGCGGCCAGCTCATAATCTGAAGCGGCTTCTGGCAAAAGCGTGTGCAAAAAGGGAAGGGGGATGCGTTTGCTTTCCCAATAGAGGTGGTAGGGATAGTATTTGAAATTTTCCAGTTTTGCTCCCGTCTGGTCAGGGGTGAAGGGAGGATGGTAGGTGGCGCGTATGGCGGCGCGCGCATCGGGGAAAGTGGCATAGCCACAGGCACAGCATCCCGTGAAAGAGTACAGAAGAGACAGAAAACAGGCAGCGGAGAGAAACCTCATGAAAACCAAACTAGAAAAATAACCGTTCAAAATCAAGGTTCATGGCGCAATCGTGCCGCTTTTTGCTTGAGCCCCGGAATTTTCCCGTTTATTGTCCTGCACGGACAATGTCCGGTCCCCGTAGTTCAATGGATAGAACGGGTCTCTCCTAAAGACTAGATGTAGGTTCGATTCCTACCGGGGACGCCACTTATAAAGCTTATAAGTTAAGGTATTATATAGATTTTTTTGTTTTGCAGCCTTGTTTGAAAGGCGTTAAAAACCTGGGAAAGCATGCTAGAGCGGGAGGAAAACGGCCCTACTTTAACACCACCATGTTTGTTGCAGTGGCGGAAACCGCAGGAGAAAAGGGTCATTACCAGAATTACGAATAGCTGGCAGAAGAGCTGGAAAGTATGAAGACTTCTCGTAATTCTTGTAGACTTCGTAGATCATTAGGTCGTACAACACACCTATGCAGAGGGTATGTGAAAGGTATAACACACCCGGCAGTGGCAAAGTTTTTTATACTCGCGATTCATCGGAAGAAGTCGTCGGAATTGCAGATGAGAGGATGGGCTTAAGGCTCCAAAAACCGAAATTAGGTCTATAAATCGCACAATTTTAATGTTTAAAGAAAATTGGGTGAAACAAACTACTGAGTCATCAAACATTCTTTTTCCATCGAATGGACTTTTTACGGGAACCTGACTAGTACAAACAAGAATTTTGCATTTATTGTAAATTTCCACCAAAAAATAGATAATATTTATATCGATAGTGGTAAGATGCTTAGTGTAAAAATTATATTCTTATTTTAATATAGAAAAAATTCACTATGTTTTGTAAATAAACAGAAATTTTCAAATAAATTTTGTTGGTGCGGAATTTGAAATAATGATATTGGGAAAACGATCATGGAAGATACCTACTTTTCGTTTCATTCATCAATTTTAACTCTTTAATGTCTTATGAATACTCCCATTAATTCTCCCAAAGGCAACCCAACCGGTGCAGTGGCCCAGCGAGATGAACGACGACCGCTATTATAATCCTACAGACGGCAGGTGGATCAACAGGGAGCCCATGCTGAAGAGGGGGATGGGATTTGTACGGGTTCGTGAGAAACAATTTAAATGTTGATAACCTCGGGTTATTATCCGATGATAGTAGCGGCACAGTCATTCCGACACAGAAACAGAAGGTAATTGTATTGGAATTGCATGTGGAACGACAAAACCATTGTCTCCCGATCCAGAAAAGATACCTAAAAATGTAGATTTAAACACATTTCTTGATGTCATTCGAGAAGTTCTTATGGGAGATTGTACTCGAATGGAGAAAAACAGTACACAAAATGAAACTCAATGCCAGGAATGTGAAAGAGAAATCATTTGCTTAGCATACTTTTCTCACGAAGCAGAGCAAATTGGTATGGAAGTTCATTGCGTAGGACGTACAATTCCATTAGTAATTTCAAAAAAATACCTCCTTTTGAATCTAAATTAGGAGTAGATGGAAATCGTGTCACAGGTATAACCAACCAACGTCCAAAACCATATGATCAAGTATATTATTAAACCAGGGATGGATAAAATATACTTCCAAGATGGAAAAATGTCAGGACAATGGAGAACATATTATTGTAAAGAAAAAAAGGAGGAGTGACAAGATGAATACAATGATAATAATTTTAAGTTTATTGTGTATAGATTCTATTAAAGATAAGGGAGTTTCCAATAAAATGGGAAAATATATGAATACTGTAGAAAATTCTCAACATGATAAAATAGTAAAATCTTTGTCAATATTTATAAAATGTAATTTAGATAATAGATTATCAGTTAATATACAAGAGATTATTACTTTAAGGGTTTTTTTAAAAGATAAAAATTTAGAAACCTTCGATTGGAAATCTATTTTACCGCCATTAAATTAACTATTAAAAGAAAAATAATTTCTATTCGAGTGGAATCCAAGAAAGTGTATTTGATAAGATTCCAAACTAAAGCGAGAGCAACTGGATGATTGATTAGCTTCACAACCGGGACGGAAGCATGGTGGTGGAATAATGCGGCTACGGCTACCAGGGACGAAGGCATATGAGAAAGTTACCATCAATGGGACAGTCACCAGCCATGAACACTATCTGTACCGCGGCTATTCGTAAATGACGGCATTGGATATGCTCAATAGCTGAAACGTGCTTCGGATACTTTTGTGGGATTCCTTAGAACCGGTAGCCACTCTCCCCCCGGCCTTGAAGTAGGACAATGCCCTGTACTGCTACGGCATGGATTTCAACAAGAACGGGACGAAGTCTTTGACGCTCATGGAACGATCATAGCAGCTTATGACTACTCACCTTATGGGGCCGTGACCGGCACGGGAGAGCTTGCTCAGTCGGTGCAGGGGGCCAGAGCGATGAGCAATGAAGAACTGGCCCCCGTTTATTACATTATCGATACTCTAGTCCTGTAGACGGCAGACGGATCAACAAGGGGGCTATCTACGAACTGAGTGAATGGAATTCGTATGACTCTGTGAATAATAGAATTATATGGATAACCGCGATCGTAGGAATTCTAGTTCTAAAATTATCATTGTCGTTCCTGATTCAGGAGATAAGGTTGGCAAAGGATGTAGAAAGTGGAATTTATTCTTGTAACAACCTCTTATACAGTTATTATAGACTATGGTGAGCCTCAGATCAGAACGTGCAAAACCAGGCGGGCAGAACGATTTGCTCTGAATAAGCCGTGAAATTTTAATATTATTGTTCCATTATGAAGTCATTTTTTATTTTATTTTTAGTTGTTTTTTTTGGCAGCATTACAAATGGTAAAATGCCAAATAAGGAGTATAGAGAATTTGACCTGTATACAGAGTCGTCATTTTATAAAGATGGGAAAAAATTTCAAGTTACAGAGTTATCTCTAAAGCAAAGTAATGAGCTGAGGGATATTTTGAGTAAATATAATTTGTTTGTGGAAGGAAAAACGGAAAGCACTTTTCCTTTTATAGGTACATTGGCTATATTCTACGTTACGATAGATAAAAAGCCCTATTTGTTGTGTATGATAAATAATACAAATCATATTTTTGCAGAAAAAGAAGTTGGGCGGCAGGAGTATCACAAAAAGTTATTTTGGATACAAGAAGTAGATGGAAATGACAATAATATGGAACAGCCGGAAATTAGGATATTTGAATCAGCAGCATTATATTTGGAGTTGGAGAAATTCTTGGAAAGGGCTGCATCTCCCGTCATGAAAAAAGACTGATGAGAGCCCTAACGTCGCCGCCTCCTGCACTCTGAACATAAAGCCAACGCCGTCTGACGCGCAAGGTATTGTTACCACAGGCAATATCTGTGGAAGTTGAGATGCGGACAAATGACTTGGCTGGGATAAGCCGGTGTGATGGCATGCAGCCATAGATAGTGCAAATACTGACTCCGCCTTGTCCAGTTTACAGGATATGAACACCTTTATGACTGAAATAAGAAACGAGAAGGAATGGCCATCCAGTGCGATACGGAAGAAAAGTTCATTTACGAAGATGATGAAGTTTTAATGAAGCATGCAATTTACAGAACGAACAGGAAAAGATTCTGGAAGTTTTATAGGATGTCATGGCTGCCGGGGACGCCTTTGCATGTTGGAAAGGGTTGATCTTTTTTCTTGCCTGTTTTTGGCTGTTTGTTAGATTGCGCCTCGTTCTCTCCCATGAAGGCGCTGTGTGCATGTATTTTTTCCTGCATGGCGGTGGAAGCCGGCTGTCCTGCTCCCACAGCGGCGCTGCTGGGCCATCCGCGCCTGGAGTTGTGCGGCATGGATGTGCGCCCTGCCTTGCGTTTTTCCCTGCGCCCACCCGTGATGATGCTGAGGCTGCTGTGCCGTTATGAAGACCAGCTTGGGGCTCCCGTTTATTACGAACAGAATACGGAAGACATCACCTGTACGGATTCCAGCGGAAACGTGCTGAAGATTTCCCATGTTTGTTCGGAGTCGGAAAAGAGCCAGCGGCCTTTTCATGGAGATCCCGTCAGGATTTGCATGCGTTCTCCGGCTCCGGATTCTTCTGCCGAGTGGGTGCGCCTGCGGGGAAGCCTGCTCTGCGCCTTTGGAGAAGAGACCGCGGAGCTGGACCCGGTGACGTTTTTCCTGGAGAAAGAGGAGGCGAGGGTACGGGTTCCGCTTCCGGATTCTTCTGGAAAAGAGGTGACTCTTTCCCTGAAGAAATATCCGGAGGCCTGGGGATTGAAGGTGGAAGGGGATATGGATTTCCATTTTAGTTCGTTCCTTGTCAGGGACGAGGAGGGGATGGTCCTTCCGGAGTATGCGTGGAGACAGGGAAGCAGCTTTTTTTCCGGTTCCGGGCAGGAAAGTGGAAAAAGCAGATTTTGGGAGACAGGGTACCTCGTACCGGAGAAGATCCGTTCCCTGAAGGTGACGGTGTCCTATTGGAACAAGGTTGCCTTGCGGCAGGTTCCCCTGGATTTAAGAATCGGAGCGGGAGGCATGATGGCTCCGTGACCCGTGTTGATGCTGAAATGAAATTACCGGGAATATTACTGGCCGTCTGCTGGAGTTCCGCGCTCCTGGCGGCTTCCGATGCCCTGCCGCAGATTGCCCCCGCCGGGGAAGATGAAGGCGAAAAGATTTACGTGGAGCTGGCTTCCCTGAGATTCCAGAAACGCAACAACAGGCACGGCGATGATTACCGGGTGTGCCAGATGCTGCTGCGCTGCGTATTTCCTGGGTCCGGGATGCTTGGGATGGAACGGGCGGATCAGGATTTAACGGTGACCGGTTCCGACGGAACGGAACTGGAGATTACGAGAACGGAGCTTTCCGGGTTTTCTGTCAAGGACAGGCCGCTGGTGGGCGTGGAGGTGATGCTGGAGGTCGTTCTGCCCGCCTCCGATACGCCCCGCTGGTTTGAGCTGAAGGGGAATTTTATTTTTCCCATCAGCGAGAAACTGGAGATTCTGGATTTCGGAACAGTTGAATTGAAAGAGTCCGGGAGTACTGTTTCCATGACTGATCCCGTTTCCGTAAGGGAGGGTATGGGCATTCTGGATGTCGTGGATGTTTCCAAGCTGGGCAAGGTGCTCATGAAGGTGACCAGGAATAAGGAAGATAAAGTTCCGCATCTGGACAAGGTTCCGGGCACGAACTGGAGGTTCATGGTGTATTCCAACAGCATTTTCCACCCGAGGGGTTTTTTGTTTCACGATTTGGATGGGAAAAGGATAACGCCCAGGCCTACGTTCCAGCACATGGACCATGGAGGTATAGGCAGGTCCTACCTGTTTGATTCTTCCGTCAAGTTTGTGAATGTGGAAGTCCTGTACCAGGGGACGGTTCGCTGGATGACGATTCCGGCGGATTTGCGGGTGGGTATAGGCGGCGTCATGCCGGATTTCCCTCCCGCTCCGGCGGACGTTGCGGAAGCGGGAAGGATTGCCCGCTGAGGTTTTTTGTCCTCAAGGGGCGGCAGCTTACCATTTAAGCAGGGAGTTGCCTCCTTGCGCGAAGCCGGAGAGCAGGGTGCCCGCTGCCGCCGTTTTCTGGGCCCTGGCATTGGAGCGGCCCATGTATTGTTCCATGTCCGCCCGGTTGTACAGGGCTTGCGCGTTTCTCATGGCTTGCGCCGCCTCATCCTGAATCTGGGTCTGGAGCCGCGTAGCCAGGGCCTGTTCCCGTACCGGCACGGACCCTTCCCTGAGCAGGGAGGATTGTGCGGCGTCCAGCCGGGCTTCCCCCATTTGCCGTGCGGCGTCTTTCTGCATGCGCCTGACGTTTTCCAGACCCGTCTGTTTTTGGAGCTGCGCCTCGTTCCTCAGCGTGGCGGCATTCGCGTCCGCCGCTTTTTTAGTCGCTTCCGCGCTTTTTTTCTGTGCGGCGGCGGAAGCGGTTCCCGCCGCAACGGAGGTGGCTGCCATGGCTATCATTCCTAAAGATATCGGATCAAATCCCATGCCCGGATGCTGATGCGGAAAACGGTCCAGGCGCAACACGCCTGAACCGTTGACATGAATCAGGGTTTGGCACGGAAAGTTTATTTTTCAATCACGATGCTTTCAATGTTGAGCACGGGGCGTTCCGAGGTGGAATGGGGGTCAATAGTTCCGGTGATGATGACCGCGTCACGTTCCTTCAGTCCGTTGACGCCCTTGGCGGATTGCTTGATCGGGTTGCCCTGCTCGTCCACGAATTGGACGGTCATCGTGTTGTCCCTCCTGATTTCCACGGGGACGCTGTCGGCAGTCCATGTTCCGTGTTCCTGCATGTTGGCCAGAAGTTGGGCAGGGTCTCCAATGGTGAATGAGGCGATGTTTTCCGCAAAGACGGGTTCTTCACCCAGAACAGCCCCTTTCACGGTGACTTTTTCACCGGGGGCGGCTTTTCTGGCGTCCGAGACAACGAGCGCCCGCGGAAGGCCGACCATGTTTTCCGCAAATCTTACGGCCATTTCCTGGGTGACGTTCTGGTCGGAGGTCAGGGCCTTCACGGTTTCCTTGGGGTTGCAGGCCACCAGGGCGGCGGCCAGGGACAGGGCAATCAAGTGTGTGGTGTGCATGGGAACTCCTTTGTTCTGAATTATTGGATTCCTTTCCGGCTTCCGCCGTTCATCATTCCCCGCACGGGAAGAGGTGTTTTTTACAGGAACAGTCCCGCCGTAAACAGGGCCAGGTCCCTGGCCGTGTCCCACAGCCGTTCCGCATTATGAAGGCAGTCGGCCAGGAATCTGTTGATGCTTACCGCATTGAACAGGCGCAGGAGGCCCAGGAATAGAAGCAGGTTGGCAAAGTAAACGAGGATCAGGGAGAAGAAGGTTCCGTTGCCGGCCAGGTCCGGCTGGTCCTTGGGAATGATCCATGCCGTCCAGAACAGATGGAAGCACCACCAGAACCCCAGGCCGGAGTAGAGTAGGGCCTCGCAGGTGATGGTGGGCCAGAAGATATGAACGATTCCCCAGACCAAGCCCCACAACATGCCCCAAAGGGGCAGGAAATAGGGGGAAAGGGAGATAAACAGATTGTTTTTGTCCGTTTGAATGTAGCCGCCGTCCAGGGAGGCGTTGAATTTGCTGACGGAACCCCGGCTGCAATAGACCGCCAGCACGTGCGTCAGTTCATGGCCCAGCACGTACAGGTAGAGCAGGGAAGTGGTGAACAGCCTGCTGCAGCCCAGCACGATCCAGACGGCCGCGCCCATCAGGGCGTACCAGACCGGAATGGAGAAAAGAATGTTGAGGCTGCCCGACGCGTGGGCGAGCTGGTCGCACAGGGACATGGCCGTGATGAGGGCCAGCGGCAGGAGCAGGAAGGTGGCCACCGCGTGCCTGACGAACCGGGTTTTCCGGGGCAGGTCCATGAAAGAGAAGTCTTCGTATTCATCCTCCCAGCAGTCGGACGTAACCTGGGCGCGGTGTGTCTTGTCCCAGGCGTCCCGGTTGCATTGCCTCATCATGCTGCGGAGGCTTGCCGCGGAGAGCGGCCGGCTGGCGGTTTCTGCATACCGGCGCCAGTCGCGGCGTTCCGGTGTGTATTTTGGTGCCTTGGGCATGCGGTGGAAAGGTGCGGGTTCAGGATAGCCGGATTTCCGGCGGAAGGCGAACCAAATTTGGTTCTTCGGAAAAGAGGGGCAAAAAATGTTTTATGAACGCTCCTCCCTGTTGTATGATTCGCCACATGCAAGAGGCGCTTCTGGTCCTGGAAACTTCCTGTGCGCGGCCTTCCGCCGCGGCATGGGCCGGAGGAGCCCTGTTGTACCGTGTGGAATGGGAGGCGGAACGCAATCATTCCTCAGCCATTTTTCAGGCCGTGCGCCAGGTTCTGGATTCCCTGGAAGGCCGCCGTCTGGCGGAAATCGTGGTGGGTTCCGGTCCCGGTTCCTACGGTGGAATCCGCGTGGCGCTGGCCGTGGCGGACGGCCTGTCCCTGGTGCATGGTTCGCGCGTGGCGGCGTTCAGTTCATGGAACGGCCTCGGCATCCATGCTCCGCTGGCCTGCGTGATGTCGGACGCCCGCCGCGGAGGCTGGGCATGGGCCCGCGTGACTGCCGGAGTGCTGGAGGGCGCCCCGGAAGTGCTGCCCGGTGAGCAGGCCGCAGCCCGGGTGAGGGAATGCCTGGAGACCGGAGTTCCCGTGTATTCCACGGAGGCCGCCGGAACCCTGGCCGCCAGGGGCATGGAGGGCGTCGTGCCCGTTTTGCCGCACGCGGAAGCGCTGGGTTCCGCTTGGATGGCTCTGGACACGGTGCGTCGGGAGGAACTTCTGGCGGCTCCGGCGGAACCGCTGTATGTCCGGGCTCCCCACATCACTTCCTCCAAACGCCCCGCCTGGGCCGTGAAGGCGTAATTAGGGTTTGACTTTCTGGAAGATTGTTAGACTTTTAATCGGTAATCTTCATCACTAGTAGTATTTTTTAAACCATGAGCAATGACACTTTTTCTGAACGACGCACATACCCCAAAGGATTAAAAGGCATCATCGCCAACGAATCCGCTTTGAGTGATGTGCGCGGTGAGGAAGGGCGCCTTTTGTATCTGGGATACGATATTGATGATCTTGTGGAAATGTGCTGTTTTGAGGAAGTCGTTTATTTGCTCCTCAACAAGCGTCTTCCCAACCGGGATGAATTGGAAGGCATCAAGAACCGCCTCCGTTCGGACCGCGATCTTCCCCAGCCCGTTCTCGACTTTTTCAAGACCGCTACCAAGTCCGCCCGTCCCATGTCCGCCCTCCGGACGGCGGTTTCCATGCTGGGCATGTACGACGACCGTACCAAGGACCCCGGCCAGTTGAAGGAGATAGGCCTCAGCCTGATTGCCAAGGTGCCCGTGATGGTGGCGTATTACTACCGCCTGTGCCAGGGGCTGGACCTGCCGCCCGTGCGGGAGGACCTGAGCGAATCCGAACATTTCCTGTGGTTGCTGAAGGGTGAGGAGCCCAATCCGGATGAAGCCCATATTCTGGACGTGGCCTATATTCTACACGCGGACCACGGCATGAACGCCTCCACCTTTGCCGCGCGCGTGTGCATCGCCACCCTTTCCGACATGTATTCCGCGATTACCGCGGCCATCGGCACCCTGAAAGGCCCGCTGCACGGGGGCGCCAATGAAGGCGTGATTGAGATGCTCAAGGAGATAGGTACGGAAGACGGAGTGGATTCCTATATTGAGGACAAGCTTTCCCGCAAGGAGAAGATCATGGGCATGGGGCACCGCGTTTACCGCGTTCTGGACCCCCGCGCGCCGCATCTGCGCCGCATGGCCATCCGCCTTTCCTCCAAAATAGGGGAACCCAAGTGGATCCGCATGTCGGAACGCATCGCCAAGCTTGTCCGTGAACGCAAGGGACTCAATGCGAACGTGGATTTTTATTCCGCCACGGTTTATTACAGCATCGGCATTCCCACCAGGCTGTTTACGGCCATTTTCTCCATCGCCCGCTGTTCCGGGTGGGTGGCCCAGGTTCTGGAACAGATGGAGGACAATACGCTTTACAGGCCCCTGACCCTGTACACGGGGCCCAAGGACCGCATTCCCGTTCCCACGATCGACATGCGGTAGGGCATTTTTCCATGGAGAGGACGCCGGAGATTGAATTCCGGCGTCTTTTTCGTATGATGACTGCCACTCTCTCATGAAGAAGTATCCCTGTTTTCTGTTGGCGGTTTTCCTCCTGTTGTTCCTTGTGATGGGCATATCCCCGGCCTCCCGGTCCGTCTGGGTGGCGGAGGTGATTCCCGTGGTTCTGGCGGCAGCGGTTCTGACAATATGGTCCCGGACCTTCCGTTTCAGCAACTGGTCCTACACGCTGATGTTTTTCTGGCTGGCGTGCCACACGGTAGGCGCCCATTACACGTTTGCGGAAGTTCCTTTTGAATGGTTCCGGGAACTGGTGGGCGCGCACAGGAACCCTTTTGACCGCATAGCTCACTTCACGGTGGGCTTTTATGCCTTCCCCGTGGCGGAATACCTGGTGCGCAAGCAGTACGCGGGCAAGATTCTGGCAGGGATTTTCGGCCTTTTCTTCGTGATGGCCGTGGCGGCGGCCTATGAAATTATCGAATGGCAGTATGCGGTCATTGTCGGAGGGAATGACGCCAACGATTTCCTCGGTTCCCAGGGCGATGTCTGGGATGCCCAGAAGGACATGTTCTGCGATACCTGCGGCGCCATTGCGTCTCTTGCGCTTTTTTATCTGGTGCGTCCCTGGAAAGGGCGGGGGAGGGAGAAAGACGGCGGCGCGCCCGGCCTGATGGACATGTGCGGCGGCAGGGATGCCTGATCGGCAGGACCGGAGGATGTCAAAGGCCGTTTTGTCCGCCCGTTTGCCGCAGCCCTTCATACAGGACGACGGCTACGGCCGTAGAGAGATTCAGGCTTCGGGAGCCTTCACCCGGCATGGGTATGGTCAGGGCGGAGTCCGCATGTTCTTTCAGCATGCTTTCCGGCAATCCCCTGGATTCCGGACCGAAGACCAGATAATCCCCCCGGCGGAATTCCGCCTCCCAGTGCGTCCGCTTCGCCTTGGTGCTCAGGTACCAGAAGCGCGCTTCCGGACCGGCGTTCTGCTGTAATTCCTCCAGGTTTTCCCAGACGCGCAAGTCCACTTTTTCCCAGTAGTCCAGCCCCGTGCGCCTCACATGTTTTTCATCCAGGCTGAACCCCAGCGGCTTGACCAGGTGCAGCCTGGAGCCCGTAGCCAGCGCCAGACGCCCGGCGGCCCCGGTATTGTGGGGGATTTCCGGATGAAACATGACGATGTTGAAGCGCGGCGGCATGCGGCTGATCTCATCATAAACGGCCTTTCCTTTCAAGAGAGACTTGTTCCAGAGAAACAAATAATGTACCTTTCCCTCCGATGAGAGACATCGTGTATTTTGACTTGGAAACCCGCCACTCCGCTGCGGAGGTGGGAGGCTGGCACAACACGGCCGAGATGCGCATGTCCGTGGGCGTGACTTATTCCACCGCTTCCGGCAAATACGCGATTTATTCCGAGGAAATGGTGGACGATCTCATCACGCAGCTCCGCCAGGCGGACCTGGTGGTGGGCTACAACCACGAACACTTCGACTACGGCGTACTCCAGCGTTATACGATGTGGAACATGGCGGACATCACGAACAATCTGGACCTGTGCCGGGATATTGAGCAGCGCGGCGGGGTCCGCGTCAAGCTGGATTCCGTGGCCGCGGCCTCCATCGGCTCCTCCAAGACGGCGGTGGGCACCCAGGCTCTCAAGTGGTGGGCGGATTACGTAAAGACCGGGAATGTGGAACTGCTGATGGACATAGCGCGCTACTGCTGTTTTGACGTGAAGGTTACCCGCGACGTCCACTGGTATGGAGCGGAACACGGCTTCATCCGCTATGACGACAAGAAAGGGGGCACCGTGGAACTGCCCGTGGACTGGAAGCTGTAGCCCCTTTCCATCCGCATGGCATGAACGGGATGTGGAAATGGCTGGACCGTTACATGTGGCTGATCCCTCTGGGGCTTCCCGGCGTGGGTATTCTTGAGGGGGTAGGTTTCCATATCTTTGAACCGGCTGCGTTCAATGGCATGGTGATTGTTCTCTTCTCCGTGCTGCTGCTTTTCCACTGCCTTTTTGGGCTGCTGGCGTGCATTCTTCTGCTCCGGAAAGGTTTGTGGCTAATGGTTCTGGTATGCCTTCTGGTGTATGGAATGACTTCCCTTATTTATTTTTCCGTGCTGTGGGGACCGCTGAACGTTGTGCTGCGATAATGCTGAGAACGGTGATGCATCCCGCCTGAAAAGCAGGCTGAAGAAAAGGGGCGGCAATCCTTACCGCCTGTTGATGCGGGCCACCTCCCGCTGGGCTTCCCGCATTTCCACGCGGGCCTTGAGGTCGTAGCGCTGGTCGCGGTGGGTCTTGCCCTTGCCCAGCCCCAGGGCCAGCTTGACCTTGCCGTTTTTCCAGTACAGCTTGAGGGCTACGAGGGAACAGCCCTTCTGGGAGACCTGTTGTTCCAGCTTGAAGATTTCCCGCTTGTGGAGCAGCAGCCGTCGGGGGCGGCGCGCCTTGTGCTGGAAAAATTCCCCGGCCGTCTCCCACGGCTGGATGTCACAACCGTACAGGAGCATCTGGCCGTTTTCCACTCTGGCGAATGCATCGGAAATGTTCACCTTTCCGGCACGGATGGATTTGACTTCCGTGCCTTTGAGTTCCAGCCCGCATTCGCAGGTATCCAGGATTTCGTAGTCCCGGCGGGCTTTTTTGTTGGAGGATATGTCTGCGCTCATGTTCGGCGGGGATGAAAAAGCCCCGGGCCAGAAGAACCGGGGGCTTGATGAAGGGGATGGGTTCCGGATGGGAACGGGAGGGGGCAGCGGGAGTTACTGGGCGGCCTCCTGCAGGGTATCGGAGGGGACGTGATAGACAAGCTTGCCTTCAATGATCTCCGTCAGGGCGATGTTCGCGTTTCCCATATGGGGCGTGGTGGGAATCAGCGGAGCACGGCCGCTGTTGAGCTGGGCGACGCGGCGGGAAACCACGTTGATCAGCAGCTGGGGCTCGGGAATGATTTTGGAGGCTTGTTCGACAAGTTCGGCTTTCATGTAAAATAGATGTAGGATATCCTGATGCGGGAAAACATATAAATGTTTTTTTCGGGAAAAATCAACCCCATATTACGACATGACGGCCTGCCGTTCACTCGGCGACAGCTCCTTCCATGTGCCCGGCTCCAGGCCGTCCAGCGGCAAATTCCCTATCCTGACACGCAGGAGCCTGAGCGTAGGAAAACCCATGGCGGCGGTCATGCGCCGCACCTGGCGGTTTTTGCCCTCCACCAGCGTGAGCTCCAGCCATGCGGTCGGAATATTGGCCCGGTAGCGGACGGGCGGTTCCCGCGGCGGGACGTCCGGTTCTCCGGGAATGATGCGTGCGCGGCACGGCAGGGTGCGGTAGTCCCGGATGAGGATGCCGCCGCGTTCCAGCGGGAGCAGGTCCCGCGGGGAAGGTCTGCCCTCCACCTGGCTCCAGTACGTTCTGGGATGCCTGTTCCGCGGATTCAGCAGGCGGTCCACCAGCTTTTTTTCATCGGAGAGCAGCAGGAGCCCTTCCGAATCCGAGTCCAGGCGGCCTACGGGATAGACGCCCGGCGGAAATCCGAATTCAGCCAGAGTCCTGTGGTGGGGCGCCTCCCGTGTGAATTGGGAAAGCACTCCGTAGGGTTTGTTGAAAGCCAGAATCATGCGGTGCGTGCGCAGTTTATCATGTTCCGGAAGCTTTGGCACGAGAAATGGAAGCGGCTTGACTTGCCTTCCCTCCGGCCTGAAAGTGTGCCCATGCAAGGAAGAATCCTGGGCTGCATATTGGCCTGTTGCCTCGTCGGATGGGTGCAGGCCGCTCCCGATGCGGCGGAAGTAAAAGGGAAGATAGCGCGGAAGATCTGGCAGAACGAGTGTTCCGGAACCGTCAGGGGGCTGGTGTCCTGGAACCGCGGAGAGGCTTTTCCATCCCTGGGCATAGGGCATTTTATCTGGTTCCCGGCCGGAGTCCGGGAGAAGTTTGAAGAGAGTTTCCCTCCATTTGTCGAGTTTTGCAGGAAAAGGGGGGCCCGCCTGCCTGAATGGTGTTACGGCTCCGCGCCGTGGAAAACCCGTGAGGAATTTATCAGGGCGGATGTCCGGGGAGGTCTTCCGGACCGCATGCGCCAGTGGCTGTCCAGTCCGGCGGCCCTCCAAATGCAGACGGATTTTATCATCAACCGTTCTCTGGCGGCCCTGGACCGCATCAGGAAACAGTCCCGCCGCCCCGGTGAAATGGCGGCCAGGTACAATGCCGTGGCGTCGGCGCCCAATGGCATGTATGCCTTGATCGACTACGTCAATTTCAAGGGGGAGGGCACGAATCCCGCGGAACAGTACCGCGGGCAAGGCTGGGGGCTCAGGCAGGTTCTGGAGGAAATGCGCCCGGCTTCCCCCGGCCAGCCGGCCGCGGTTGAATTTGCGGAAGCGGCCAAGAGGGTGCTTCAACGGCGGGTGGACAACAGCCCTCCCGGGCGGGGCGAGGCTCGCTGGCTGGCCGGATGGAAGAACCGCTGCGACACCTACAAGAAGGGTCTGTGACGGAATATCCCCGTTCCGATAACGTTCCGGGCGTGTAATTATCCTTGACCTGTCGCGGTTTAGGGTGTAATTCCCTCACTCATTCTAAGACTTCGCTGAATTTATGCCAAACACCAAAGAAGAAACTACGCTGATTTTATTGAAACCCGACTGCGTACGGAAAAATCTTTCCGGCACCATCCTGAAACGCTTGCTGTCTGAAGGGTTTCGCTTGCGCGGCATAAAGATGATTCAGCTTGATGAACCCATTCTCCGGGAACATTACGCCCATATCCTGGACCTTGTCGTCAATGGGGAGCCCCTGTTCCCCAAGCTGCTTGATTTCATGACTAGCTCTCCCGTCATCGCCATTGCGCTGAAAGGGCCGGGCGTCATCGTCCGCGTGCGGGAACTGCTGGGGCCCACCAATTCCCAGAAGGCCGACAAGGGCACTATCCGCGGCGATTACGGAACGGACAGCATGATGAACGTGTGTCATGCTTCCGACAGCTGCGAGTCAGCGGAAATAGAATTGAAGAGGTTTTTCAAGGAAGAGGAACTGTTCGACAGCCTCAATTAAAAAATTTCATCATCCGGTTATTCGGGGCCGCATCCGCTTTTGCCGGTGCGGCCCTGTTTTATAAAGGGAGTACCTTGGCAGAAATGCCAGCCGTTTTCCTGGCGCCATGCGGCGACCGCCGGGAACAGGGCAGGGCGGCTATTTTTCCCAGGGGGTGGTCAGGTACAGGAACGCCTTTTTCAGGCGGTAGGCTTCGCGGAGAAAGCCGTCCATGATGTTGTTGTAACTTTGCCTGGAGAAGGAATAGCCGTAAACGCGCTTGATGGCGGCATCTTCTCCGTGCTGCCTTTGGCGTTTCAGTTCGGAATCCATGTCCCGGCGTTCCACGTTGGGCGCGCTCAGATTGTCCCCGTGCCAGCGGAAGTCCGCCAGCAATTTGTTGTAATGGGCAAATTTCTTGCCGGCCCGTCCCAGCCGCGCGTAATATTCCCCGTCCATGTCGTAATGGAAGCGCTCGTCCAGCAGGATTCCTTCGTCAATGGTTGTGGAACGGCGCAGGAACAGGGCTGTGGACGCCAGATAGGTGCCGTACCAGATATGCATGTTCAGGCTGTACGGCAGGGCTTTCATGGAACGCTGAATGCCGCCGTCCGGGCCGATGAAGTTCCAGGCGCCGTACACGACGTCCGCATCCGGGCGGGAATTGGCAAAAGACTTGATGGCGGCCAGGGCTCCCGGAAGAAGCCTGTCGTCCGTGTTCAGCCACATGACCCACTTGCCGCGGGCCTTGAGGAAGCCTTTGTTGATGCCTTCCGACATGCCGGAGTCCTTTTCCACATGCAGTTTCAAGTGGGGATATTCCCGCAGAATATCCAGTGTGCCGTCCGTGGAGCCCGCATCCTGGATGATGTGTTCAAAGGTAGCCCCTTTCTGGCTGAGGACGCTTTCAATGCATTCCCGGACGTAGGAGGCGTAGTTGAAACTGGGGGTGACGATGGAGAAATCCGGTTCCGTGTCCATGGGGGAAAATGGTGGTTCAGATGCTCAGGAACGTTCTCTGGCTATGTAAATGGGGCGTCTTTTCACTTCCGTATAAGTCTTGGCCAGGTATTGGCCCAGAATGCCCAGGCACAGCAGGATGATGCCGCCCATCAGGCAGAAGACGCAGACCATGGAGGTCCAGCCGTAGGCGGAATGGTGCCAGATGAGTTCCCGTACCATCAGGACGATGATGGAAAGGAAGGAGATGAAAGAGAGCATCACCCCGATGATGGACGCCAGCGCCAAAGGAACCGTGGAAAACGCGACAATTCCTTCAATGGAATACAGGAAGAGCTTGAAGAAGGACCATTTGGTTTTTCCCGCTACACGCTCCACATTTTCATATTCAAACCATTTGGTGCGGAATCCCACCCATTCGTACAGCCCTTTGGAAAAACGGTTGTATTCCTTGAGGGAGAGCAGGGCTTCCAGAACGGGGCGCGTCATCAGCTTGTAGTCCCGGGCTCCGTCCACGATATGCGTGTCTGAAATCCTGTTGATGGTTTTATAAAAGGCGCGGGCAAAGAAGGAGCGCAGCGCGGGTTCCCCTTCCCGGGTGGTCCGGCGCGTGCCGGCGCAGTCGTACCCTTCCGTCTCAATGGCCGCGAGCATGTCCGGGAGCAGGGAGGGCGGGTCCTGCAGGTCTACGTCCATCACGGCGGCATAATCGCCCGTAGCGGCTTCCAGTCCGGCGTAGATGGCCGCCTCCTTTCCGAAGTTGCGGGAAAAGGAGATGAATCTTATTTCCGGTGACTCCGCCGCCAGCTCCTTGATCGTTTGCAGGGTATGGTCCGTGGACCCGTCGTCCACGAAGATGAGTTCCCTCTCATAGCCGTTCAAGTGTTCGCTGAACACCCGGTCCACTTCTTTCTTGAATTCCGGAATGGCCTGTTCTTCATTCAGGCAGGGAATAATCAGGGAAATGCGCTTCATACCAATGCCCACAGCATACGCCTGGCCCCCTGCGGATTCCAGAAAATAAGTGTTCTGGACGCACAACAGCCTTTCCCCCGCCGGAAGGGAAAGGCTGCCGGAAACCGTTCGACCGGGAAAAAGACCGGATTTTAGAATTTGGGCAGGTTGCCGATGTCGTCCTGGTTTTCAGGTGCGCGCGGATCTCTCAGGTCGCTGTCCCCGTCCTTGCCGAAGCTCCAGAAGTCGTAATCCGGGTTTTGTCCCGTTCCCATCTTCAGGTTTTTGGCGCTGGCGGACTTGGTGGGGAGGGCCTGCTCACTGCCCAGGCGGTATCGGTAGGGGGAGCCCCACGGGTCCGTCAGGATGTACAGGGGCACCTGCTGCCCGGCCTTGGTCACGGTGATCTGCCGGACAAGCGGGTTGCTCTTGGGCTGGGTGCCGGGGTTCATCTCATCGTTGTAGATGGTGGCGTCCCTGGCGGGAGCGCCTTCATTCTTGTAGTCGCCGAACAGGGCCATGTAAACGACGTTGGAGCTGAATTCCTCGCCGTCCGCCACGGCTGCCCCGTGGTTGCGGAAGGGGGCTTCCGTTCCGTAGGGATAGCGGTCGTGGTCGTTATGGTAGCTGGACAGCCCCATTTCAATCTTGCGGACGATGGATTCCGCGGCCTGCTCGTTCTTCCTGGTTTCAAGCCATGTGTAGATGGAGATGGTCAATGTGGCAAGCACCACGATGATGACCATGACCACCAGGATTTCCATGAGGGTGAAGCCCCTTGCCGCCCGCAGGCGGCTGTATGCGGTGCGAATCTTCATCTGCGTTTTCCGTAAGGGGGTTAACCCATCTTTTCAATGACCTGGAGAAGGGGCAGGAACATGGCGAACACGATGCCGCCGACGACCACGGCCAGGAACACGATCATGATGGGTTCCAGCATGGAGGTCATGGCGCCCACGGCGTTGTCCACTTCGTCGTCGTACACGTCCGCAACCTTGAGGAGCATGTCCGGGAGCTGGCCGGTTTCTTCACCCACGTCCACCATGGAAATCACCATGGGCGGGAAGAGTTTGGAGGAAGACATGGGCGTGACCACGGATTCCCCTTCCTTCACGGAATCGTGAATGAGGCCGATGGCGTCGCCGACGATCATGTTGCCCGCCGTGTCCTTCGTGATGGTGAGCGCCTGAAGAATGGGCACGCCGGAAGTAACCAGGGTGCCGAAGGTCCGGGCGAACCGCGCGATGGCGCTCTTGCTCTGCACGTTGCCGATAACCGGCATGGTCAGCAGGGCGGAGTCTATCTTGCGGCGGCCGTTGGGCGTTTTGCTCATGGCCACGAAAATGGAGTACAGGATGGCGACAATGGCCGCCAGAATGACGGCATTCGGCACGAAGAAGGGAGCGGCCATGAACCAGTCGCTGATGCCGAATACAAATTCGGAAATGGCGGGCAGTTCCTGGTTCTGTTCCGCGAACATGGTCTTGAACTTCGGCACGATGACCAGCATCAGGAAGATCACGATGCCTACCGCAATGAACAGTACGATGGAGGGGTACACCATGGCGGAAATGACCTTGCTTTTCAGCTTCTGGGCCTTTTCCTGGTATTCCGCCAGACGGTTGAGCACGACTTCCAGCACACCGCCGAGTTCCCCGGCTTTCACCATGTTGACGAACAGGCGGTCGAAAATGCGGGGATGCTGCGCCAGAGCCTCGGAGAACGTGGAGCCGCCCTGCACGGAATCGCCCAGGGCTTCAATGGTCACGCGCAGGGTGGGGTTCGCTTCCTGCTTGGCCAGCACGTTCAAGCTCTGGAGCAGAGGGAGCCCCGCATCAATGAGGGTGGCGAGCTGGCGGGTGAAAATCATCAGGGCCTTGGCCTTGATTCTGCCGCCCAGCTTACCCTTCTTGCCCTTGGCTCCCTTGGCCTTCTTTTTGGAGGCGCCCGTTTCCTGGAGCTTGCCTTTTCCGGCTTCTACAATCTGGGTAGGGTACAGGCCGTGCGCCCGGATGGACTCCATGGCCTCCGCTTCCGAATTGGCCTCCAGGGTCCCCGTTTTCTGGTCGCCTTTATGGTCAAGTGCTGTATATTGATATTTAGGCATATATATTGTTTTTTAAGTGTTCGCTGCTTGATAGGTGAAATGGTGGTGTGGCTCTCCGCTGCTCCATTAAGTGTATTTCAGCACTTCTTCAATGGTGGTGTTTCCGTCGTAGATGTTCCTCAAGCCGTCTTCGCGCAGGGTGGACATGCCCATTTCAATGGCTTTCTGCTTCAGCACCACGGAAGGAGCGCGGTCCGTGATCATGTCCCGCAGGGTGTCGTTGATATCCAGGAGTTCGTAAATGCCCTTCCGGCCCTTGTAGCCGGAGTTGGAGCATTTGTCACAGCCTCGGCCCGTGTAGAAGTGCTTGTCTCCCAGTTCGTAGGGAGAAACCCCAAGCTGGGAGAGGATGCTGGAGGAGGGTTCGTACGGCGTGCGGCAGTCCGGGCAGATGGTGCGCACGAGGCGCTGGGCCAGCACCCCTTCCAGGGAGGCGGCCACCAGGAAGGGCTCGCAGCCCATGTCCACCAGACGCGTGATGGCCCCGGCGGAGTCGTTCGTATGCAGGGTGGAAAGCACCAGGTGGCCCGTCAGGGATGCCTGGATGGCGATCTGGGCTGTGGCCATGTCTCGCATTTCCCCCACCAGGATGCGGTCCGGGTCCTGTCGCAGGAAGGCGCGGAGCACCATCGGGAAATCCAGGCCGATGGCTTCATTGATCGGAATCTGGATGATGCCGTCAATGTCGTATTCCACCGGGTCTTCCGCCGTCAGCACCTTGGAGTCGATCGTGTTGATTTCCCTCAGCGCCGCGTACAGCGTGGTGGTTTTCCCGGCGCCGGTGGGGCCGGTGACGATGAAGATGCCGTTGGGCTTGTGGACCGTGTCCAGAATGTATTCGTGGATGTGGGGAGGCAGGCCCAAGTTGTCCAGGTTCAGGTTCACGGAGGAGCGGTCCAGAACGCGGAGCACCACGGATTCCCCGTACTGGGTAGGCAGGGTGGAAACACGCATGTCCACGGACCGGTCGCCTATCTGCTTGACAATTCGGCCGTCCTGCGGCACGCGGCGTTCCGCGATGTTCATGTTGGACATGACCTTCACGCGGGAGATGACCGGGACGGACAGGTGGACGGGCGGCGGCTGCATTTCATAGAGGGCGCCGTCCACGCGGTAGCGGATTTTGAATTCCTTTTCAAAGGGTTCAAAGTGGATGTCGGAGGCTTTTTCCTTGATGGCCTGGGTGATGACCAGGTCCACGAAGCGGATCACGGGGGCAGCGGCGGAATCTTCCGTCTCATTGCTGACTTCCATGTTGTTGAGCTCCTGCATCAGGTCCTTCATGGCGGCGGATTCCCCGCCGTACAATTCGTTGATGCGGTCGGTAATCTGGTAGTCCGGCGCCACAAGGACGTGGATATCCTGACCGAGGGCGAAGCGCAGGTCTTCCACCGTCTGGGGGTTCAGGGGGTCCACCAGGCAGACGTACAGGCCCTCAGGCCCGTAGCGTACGGGCAGGGCGCCGTGCAGGCGCACGAGCGTGGCGGGCATCATGTTCTGCACGTTGGGGTCCGGCTGGAAATTGTCCAGCGTGATGAATTCCGTGCCCAGGTCGCTGGCGATCATCTGCCAGATGTCGTCCTTGTTGCCAATGATGCCGAAGTCCGCGAGCACTTCCGGCAGTTCCTTGCCGGAGGTCGCCATTTCCTCCTTGATGTCCTTGGCAAGGGACTTGTCGATCATTCCCCGGCCGATGAAAAGTTCCAGTGTGAGATTGGTGTCCATAATGTTCTGAGTGGATTGCGGGGAAAAATCAGTTGGCGTCTCCCATGGTGACGTTCAGCACTTCTTCCGGAGAGGTGAGGCCGGCCAGCACCTTGCGCACGCCATCTTCTCTCAGGGTTCTCATGCCCAGTTCCCGCGCGCGCTTGCGCAACTGGGGGGAGGTGAGGTTTTCATTGATCATGCGCCGCACTTCGTCGTCGATTTCAAAAATCTCGAATAGGCCCATGCGTCCCTTGAAGCCTCCGCCGCGGCAGAAATCGCAGCCGTGAGGCGCCTTGATCTGGCCCGGCGTGACGCGGGACATGTCGATGTTCAGCGTGTGGGCCTGCTTTTCCGTCAGGTTGCCGTCCACCTTGCAGCGGTCGCACAGTTTGCGGACGAGGCGCTGGGCCATGATGGCGCGGACGGAGGAGGCGATCAGGAAACGCTTGATGCCGATGTCCGCCAGACGGGCTACGGCGCTGGGGGCGTCATTGGTGTGCAGGGTGGAGAACACCAGGTGGCCCGTCAGGGAGGCGTTGATGGCGATACTGGCCGTTTCCATGTCTCGAATTTCCCCGATCATGATGATGTTGGGAGCCTGGCGCAGCATGGCGCGCAGAGCGGCAGCGAAGGTCATGCCGATGTCCGCCTTCACCATCACCTGGTTGATGCCGGAAAGTTCGTATTCCACGGGGTCTTCCACCGTGATGATCTTTTTGTCCGGACGGTTGATGTGGTTGAGGCACGCGTACAGCGTCGTCGTTTTACCGGAACCGGTGGGGCCGGTCACCAGGATGATGCCGTCGGGCAGGGTGATCAGGCGGTCGAACACGGCTTCGTCGTCGGAGAAGAAGCCCAGCTGCGGAAGGCCAAGCACCAGGGCGGACTTGTCCAGAATACGCATGACGATGCTTTCCCCGTGGTTGCTGGGAACGGAAGAGACACGGAGGTCGATCTGGCGGTCTCCGATGGTCATCTGGATTCGGCCGTCCTGTGGCATGCGTTTTTCCGCAATGCTCATCGTGGTGCTCATCACCTTCAGGCGGGCGATGATGGGGCTGAGAAGCTTCTTGGGGTGGGTGGCTACTTCCACCAGCTTGCCGTCCACGCGGTAGCGGATGCGGAGCCGGTTTTCCATGGGTTCAATGTGGATGTCGGAGGCGCGCAGCTTGAACGCGTCCACCAGCATCTGCTGTACCAGGCGGATGATGGGGGCGTCCCCGTCCTCTCCGTCGATGTCGCTGCCGGCGTCCGGAAGGGTCATGTCCCGGTAGAATTCCTTCAGGCGGCTTTCCACCGCACTGCGCGTGGCTACGCTGAAAATTACGTCGCGGCCCAGCAGCTGGGGCAGGCTGTCCATGGTTTCCAGGTTCAGCGGATCGTCAATGGCCACATTAACGGAAAAGCCGTCGTCGGAAATCGGAATGGCGCGGAAGCGCCGGGCCAGTTCCGGACTGATGATTTCCCTGACTTCCTGGGGTATGTGCATGGATCCCAGGTCCACTACGGGAAGCAGGGAATTGGAGGCGCTCACCTGCGCGATGACGTCTTCCGTGAGGTAATTGGATTGAATGAGAAAATCAATCAGGTCTTGGGTGGGAGATTTTTGGCTGCGTGCATATTGAAGAATCTCTTCATTCAAATACCCGGCCTGCGTAAGAAGTTCGATGAGATATGATTCGTTGGCGTACACGTCGATCTCTGGATTCTATTGTTGGAAATCTGCCGGAACGAATCGGCAGGATACTCCCCTATTTCTGACAGGTTCCGGGCGTAAAGTCAACTTAGCTTCCCTCAAAAGATCATTTTTTTTCAGGGATGACGGGGACGGGGTCCGGCCTTCTGCCCGCAGGGACGTTCCGGCTGCGTGCGGAAGGGTATGAAAGAAGGGCAACTTCCCGTTTCCGACACGTTTACCGGGGGAGACCGGAGAGCAGTTCCTCCAGTTCCCGCAGGCTGGAAACGCGCACCAGCCGGGAACGCATCTCCTTGGCTCCGGGAAACCCCTTCGTGTACGCCAGAATGCGGGACCTCATGTGGCGCATGGTGTGGAGTTCATCGCCGTAATGGCCGGAATCCAGGGCCATCCGCGTATGGCGCAGAATCAGGTCCGTTTTCTCCCGGGGCTGTCTGGCCGGCGGCAGGACGCCGTGCAGCAGGAAATACCTAGTATCCGCAAAGATCCACGGGTTCTCCATGGCCGCGCGGCCTATCATGACGCCGCTGACGGCGGTGTTCTCCTTCACATACGCTGCGGCCTGGGCCGTGGCAATGTCTCCGTTGCCGATGACCGGGACGGACATGGCACGCGCGCATTCGTCAATAATGTCCCAGTTGGCGGCGCCGGAATACTGCTGGGAGCGGGTGCGCCCGTGAATGGTGATCATGGAGATGCCCGCATCCTCCAGCAGGCGGCAGGCATCCATCGCGCACAGGTTCTGGAAATCCCAGCCGATGCGTATCTTCGCCGTGACCGGGATGCGGTCGCCCACCGCCTTCACGACTCCGGCCGCCACGGAAGCCAGCAGGGGCAGGTCTTTCAGCAGGGAGGACCCTCCATTCTTGCCGACCACTTTTGGAACCGGGCATCCGAAGTTGATGTCAATGAAATCCGGTTTTTCGTGGTCCAGAATGATTCTGGCGGCTTCCCCCATGTGGGCGCCGTCCGCACCGAAAAGCTGGATGCCTATGGGGCGGTGCGATTCTTCAATTTTAGTGTACCTCCTGTTCCTTTCCCACGCCTGGAGAATGCCTTCCGCGGAAACGAACTCCGTCACCATCACGTCCGCTCCCAGTTCCTTGCAGATGGTGCGGAAAATGGGGTCCGTCACCCCGGCCATGGGAGCCAGAAACAGCGGGAAATCCGTTTTGATGAACGGCAGGGGGAAGGGGGATGTGGGTCCGGGAAAAGTCATGGTTCCTTAGAATGACGCTAACATGGCTGCACAGCCTGTTCAAGCGTCTTGACTGTTCCGGCGGAAACACAAAAAAGTAACCGTTTTGTAACTTGCCGGATACATGCAGGGAATTATACAATAACAGAATGAAACTGATGAATATTTGTTGTGTTGCCCTGTTTCCTCTTGTTGCGTGGGGAGCCGGGGCGTCTTCCGGAAACGCCGTCCAGGCCGCGCCGGACGCCGTGAAACCCGCCACCTATGAAAAGGCTTGTCAGATAGTGGAGGAATGGATTGATCAAATAGCCGGGAAAGGCGCCTTGCCCTCCAACAAACTGTCCAACCTTCAACAGGCTTTGAAAGCATTGAGCCAGGGGGCGGATATTCACGGACGGGAGGGACGCAGGGCATTGATGGCCTCCGCGGCGCTGGGCAGGAAAGATATTTTTGACTTCCTGCTGGGCCGGGGAGCCGTTCCCGGAAAAGGGGAAAAATTGAATGCCCTGTTCCGGGAAGCTGTTTGCGGTAAAAATGCCGCGATTGCGGAATGGCTTTTCAAACAGGGAGCGGATGTCAACAGCGCCGGACAGATGGGAAGCACCCCTCTCATGCTGGCCGCCTGCCGGAATGACCGTGCCATGGTTGATTTGCTGCTCGGATGGAAGGCCGATCCCGACGCCGTCAACGAGCAGGGGGAAACCGCCGCTGATTATGCCCTCGGCAGCGGCTGCCGGGAACTGGGCCAATATCTCAAAAGCAACATGAAGGGGAAAGGGGCGGACAAATAACCTCATCACATGGAAAAAGGCCTTTGATTCGTCTTTTTCCTCCCTCTTCTGCCGGGGGCATAAAAAATCACCACCGGGCAAGCCTTGCCCAATGGTGAAAATTGGTGAAAATGATTGTCTGAAAAAATGATCAGTGATTGCCGCAACCGCAGCCGCCGTCCTTGTGGTCGTGATCGTGGTCGCAATTGCCGTCGCAGTCGCAGCTTTCCTTGTTGCAGTCGCCTCCGCAGGAGCAGGAGGACTGGGCGCTCATGGCACGCTGGCGGGCTTCCTCGATTTCTTCAGGAGTGGGGGCGCGGCCGAGGTCGATGGACATGCCCAGATAGTGATTGATGGTGTTCAGGATTTCGTCAATGGTCTGGCGAGCTTCCAGGAAGCCGCGTGCGGCGTCGTTCTTGACCACGTTTTCACGCAGGGTGTCGAACTTGGCGATTTCCTCTTCCGTCGGCGGCATGCCGGCCAGGTGCTTGTTGCGCAGTTCTTCGCCGTAGGCGTTCACTTCTTCAAAAAGCTTGGTGGCTTCCGGATTCTGGAAAAACAGGCCGATTTTGGCCTTGGAGGACACAACCTGGTCTTCCTTGGCAAGAAGGTTGCAAAGGGCTTCCGTGGCGGAACGCAGGTTGTCATTGAGAACGGGGGTATTCATATCTGGCAATTAAACCATGTCTCCCAGAAAGGCGCAATCCGGTTGCAAGGCATGGCGCGCATTTTCATGTCAACGCAAGTAATCCTTCCCGCCATGTTCATTCCTTTGCCGGGGCAGTCCCTTGTACAGGTAGGCGGCTTCCGGTACCCTGCCGACGGTTCTATCCAGCAGGGCCGGGATTTCCTTGTCTTCATATCCGGCCAGGTTGAGGTATTTTCTGACTTCCCGTGCCTTGGTCGGGAAGCAGGTCATCAATTCCCTGATGAATCCGCGTTCCTTGCTTTTGATGATGTACTGGGCGTTGTTGCTTCTCGCTCCGCGAGCGCTTGTAGTGTTGAACAGTCTGGTTTCCTGCTCGCCGGACATGTCGGAGGCGTAATCAATGAGCATGTCGGCGCAAATCTCCGTAGCTTTAAAAGCGTAGTCCACCTGGCTGTGGAATTGTTTAAGCACCAGCGCGGCGGCGCTTAAATAAAACCGCAGGGCTTCTTCCTTGTTCGGGAGCTTGCTATTTTTGTCCGTCAGGGCGATGAACGGGATGCTGTTGGACATGAATTCTTTTACGGTGTGATCCAGATCACTATACTCGGAAACCCATTCGACATTGTTGTAGTCGTTGAGGTCAAGGAACGGTGCCTTGGCAATCATGTAACACAGAAAGAGTCCGTCCGTCAGTTCCTGGGGCGTAACGTCCTTCTTCCTGTAGCGTTTGGCTTCTTTCCGCATTTTGTCGGCCCCCTGGTAAAACAGGATAAGCTGGCCGTTGTCCAGCAGTTTCTGAAGCCGGAGGAGTTCCGGATTCTGCTTGTCCGGATTCCTGATGACAGAGGGGAGGGGGAGCCGTTCCTGCCGTGGGGTTGCGGATCCGGAAAAGAACGGCAGGAAAAGGAAAAAGAAAAGAAGGTAACATTTGTTCATGAGGTTGCAAGGAGGGCTGATTAATGGGTGGCGGAGTTGTCATGCAACGCGTCGCCCGACGTGCTGCGGGTGACGGTGCATCTGAATTTGGTGATGCTTACCTTGATGTTTTTCAAGCCCCTGGTGGGGGATTCTTTTCCGGTTTCTATCCCGTCATACTTGAAACTGAAATCCTGGGAATACGTGTCATTGCCGATCTTGCAGCAATCCTTGCCGTCGGCGCGTACATACCATCCGCATGTCCATGAAAAGGAATCGGGAAGCTTCATGTTCTGCAAGTGCTGCAAACGAATATCCTGCTCTTTGTCCCATCTCCATCCAATGGTATCATGACGGTGAATGTTGAGGGCATTGGGCCTTATCAGCAGTTTTCCCGGGACATGCACGGGAGTGAATCCTTCCGGATCTTCCGCCCGTTCCATGATGGAAATATTGCTGAAGCTGACATTCAGGGGCAGAAAGGTGACAACAAGCTTGGAGGAAGCCCCCGGTCTGTCTTTTTCCTTGTCTTGGGGATGTTCCTTGTCCCGTTCCCCGGAATGCTCTGCGGTGATGTCGGAAGGAACAAGAATGGTGAAAATGGAGGGAGGTCTTTCCGGCAATTCTTCGTCAAGATTGGTTTTTACCCGGATCTTCAGCGTGGTGTTCTGAGTGAGGTCTTTATTGATCGTCAGCGTAGCCTGATTTTTTTCTTGGTCCGATTCCTCGATGGTGGCTACCTTCTCCGGCTCCAGGGACCATTCAATAGAGTCCATATCTATTTCCTTTAATCGCTTGCCGTTCAAGGTTAATATAACCACTTCTCCGATTCCGACTTCAGTACGTTTCTTGTCCTCATCCTGGTCTCCTTTGTCCATGAGACATTGAGGGGAGACTGCTTTAGTTTCCGATTCGATGTACAGGGAGCGGTCATCCGTGGCTGGAATATCTTCTGCATGAGTCAGCAAAATCAGGGCATACAGAAGAAGGCCGGAAAAGGAGATGCTGAAGGTGGTAGAGTTCATGTAGATGAAGGACTTAACGAAAAGGGTGTTTATGATAGGCTGTTATGCATTCAAATGTCAATGAATCCAAAAATATGTTAGATATGGTGTTTTAATTGCAAAGAAGTGGCATAGTATTTCCCGTTTGCAACAAAAAGAACCGCCCCATGAATGAGGCGGTCCTTGAAAAGTGGGAAAATAACTGTAACTGAGTTAGCGCTTAGTGCGCCTTGCAGAATTCCTCGAAGCGGTCCAGCGCTTCCTTCAGAATGTCCAGCGTAGTGCAGTAGCTGATACGGATGCCCTTGTCATTGCCGAAGGCGATGCCGGGAACGGCGGCCACCTTGTAGCGTTCCAGAAGCTTGTCGCACAGGTTCAGGGAGGTGAGGCCCAGTTTGCTGGTGTCCACAAAGAAGTAGAAGGCGCCCTGCGGTTCCACGACGCTGACGTTCGGGATGGCGCTGAGGCGGGAATAGACGTACTGGCGGCGCATGTCGTATTCGTCGCGCATGTCGCTGATGAAGCTCTGGTCTCCGGTAAGGGCCTCAATGCCGCCGTACTGGGCGAAGGTGCAGACGTTGGACGTGGTGTGGTCCTGGATCATCTGGATGGCCTTGGCGATGGGAGCCGGGGCGGCGGAGTAGCCCAGGCGCCAGCCGGTCATGGCGTAGCCCTTGGAAAAGCCGTTGATGGTGATGGTCAGGTCGTATAGTTCCGGACTGAGGGAGGCGATGCTGACGTGCTTGACGTCCCCGTACACGAGGTGTTCGTAAATTTCGTCCGCCAGGATGAGGATGTCCTCGCTCACGGCCACTTCGCCCAGAGCGCGCAGTTCCTCTTCGGAATAAACGGCTCCGGTCGGATTGTTCGGCGTGGTGAGAATGACCATCTTGGTGCGGGGGGTCATGGCTTCCTCAAATTGTTCGGCCGTCAGCTTCCAGCCGTTTTCCGGAGTGGTTTCCACGATGACGGGAACACCGCCGCACATGCGGACCATTTCCGGATAACTGACCCAGTAGGGAGCCGGGATGATGACTTCGTCCCCTTCGGAGACGGTGGCCATGATGGCGTTGAAGCAGGCGTGCTTGGCGCCCGCTCCCACCGTGATCTGGGAAGGATCGTATTCCAGGTTGTTTTCTCTCTTGAGCTTGTCGGCGATGGCCTGGCGCAGTGCGGGAAGGCCGGCGGAAGGGGTGTACTTGGTGGCGCCATTGTTCAGGGCGGTGATGGCTGCCTGCTTGATGTTGTCGGGGGTGTCCATTTCCGGTTCACCGCCCGCCAGACCGTAAACTTCTTCACCGGCGGCCTTCATGGCCTTGGCACGGTTAGTCACCTTGAGAGTCAGGGAAGGGGTTAATGCAGCAATGCTGGGGGAAATCATGTCCATTGTGGTGAGATCGTAGATTTTTGAATGCCGGCGCGGAAAACAGGCTATTTTCCGCTTAAGCGGGAAAACTTTACTCACTGAGCGCTGCTCTGGCAAGGAGAATGCTTGCAAGGGCCATTCTTTTTCCTCCGCCGGGGCATACGGACTTTTCCGGATGGGAAATGCCGGGGTCAGCGTTTCATGAGTTTGGCCCGTGCCGCATCAAGTTCCGGCGTTTTCAGCAGGAAGGCGGCCAGCAGGTAAATGATGCCGGCGCACCCGCAGACCAGGGAAATGCCCAACACCCTTGACGGGAAGGACCAGTCCAGGAAGCCCTGGAGGAACCACGTTTTTCCGGCCCAGCAGACCGCCCCCAGAAGGGCCGCCGCCGCCAGGATTTTCAGGAGGCCGGAAACCAGCGTCTTCCCGTCCATGCCGCCGAGCTGGCGGCGCAGGTAAAGGAAGTAGAAAAGGAAGTTGAAGGTGGTGACCACGGAGGTGGTGAATGCCAGCCACGCCGCATTTTTATGCAGCACGTACACGAAGTAGTAGTTGAGGCCGATGCTGATGGCCAGCGCCACGGCGGCGGCGATGAGGGGAACCCAGCGCTTTTCCAGGGCCAGGAAGACGGGCTGCACCACCTTGGTTCCGGCGTAGCCCAGCAGGCCGAGGGAGTAGGCACCCAGCACCTCTCCCGTGTAGCGCACGGCATCCTGGTTGAAGCGCCCCCACTGGTACACGGAGGAGACGAATTCCGTCCCCAGGATGTACAGGATCAGGAAGGCCGGAACGGCGAAGAACGCTACCAGCCGCAGTCCCTTGGCGATGTGGGCCGCCACTTCCTTCCTCCCATTCCCCACCATCATGCGGGAGACGGCCGGGAGCACGACCATTCCGGTAGCCACGCCGAAGAGGCCGACGGGGAGCTGCCAGAGCCGGAATGCCGTGGTCAGCGCGGTGACGGAACCTTTTTGCAGGTTCAGCGCAAAGCCCGTATTGATGAAAATGGTGAACTGCGTGACGCCGGAGGCCAGCACGGAGGGCAGCATCAGCCCCCAGATTTTTTTGATTTTAGGGTCGTTCCACTGGAAGTTGGGCTTCCAGCGGAAACCCGTTCTGCGGAGTTTGGGAAGCTGCACGGCAATCTGGGCCATGCCCCCGAGCGTCACCCCGCAGGCAAAGCCGTACAGGGCTTTGGGTCCGAAGGAGGGGTCAATGAACCAGCCGATCAGCAGGCCCAGCACGATGGACGTGACGTTGAAGGCGGCGGAGGCCAGCATGGGCAGTCCGAAGACGCCCACCATGTTCAGCGCGCCCATCACCAGGGCGGACAGGGAAGCGAAGCCGATGAAGGGCCACATGATGCGGCTCAGATCCGTGGCGAACAATTGGTCCGTCACGGAATGGTCCCCGCTGTAAAGGGCTTCCATGATGGGGCCGGCAAACAGGATGCCCAGCGTGACGATGGCGACCATCAGCGTGGAAAGCTGGGTGGCCACCTTGTTGGTCAGCTCCCAGGCGGCGGCGTCCCCCTCCGCCTCCCGGGTTTTGGAGGCCACGCTGGTGTAGGACTGGGAAAGGGCCCCTTCCGCGAACAGGTCCCTAAGCAGGTTGGGAATGCGGAAGGCCGTGTAAAAGGCGTCCAGCACGCCCGTGGCGCCGAACAGGGAGGTGTACACGATTTCCCTGGCCATGCCGGTCAGGCGGCATGCGAAGATGGCGCCGGAGGCGACCAGGCTGTTCCGCATCAGGGACATGACAAAAGCTTACTTGAACAGTTGGCGGCAATACGGTTCCACGCGCTTCATGTCCGGATGGTCCTTCACGGCCTGGTCCCGGTCGTCCCGGCAGGAGAACAGGTACAGGGCATAGCCGCCGTAGCCGCCGCCCAGGTATTTCTTCGCCAGGGCGTTGGGAATGTCCGGAAGGGGAATCATGCCCTCGTCAAGCTGGACGCTGTAATACAGGGCCACGCCTGCGGCCAGGGTGTGGATGTTGTGTTCCAGAGCGCCCGTGCGGGCGATCAGGGAAGACTGGGCGATGCGCACGTAATCCCGGCATTCGTCCGCCATTTTCGGCGTATCGTGTTCGGAACCCGTGTAAAGAATGGCCATCCTTCCCTCCAGAAAGTCTCCGGTGCCCTTCATGTCCAGCACGGGAGAGGCGCCGGACCTCCAGACGCACAAGCCCGTTTCCGCGATCACGGCGGGGTCCTGCCAGCCGACGCCCAGCGCCAGCTCGGAAGCCACGGGGTCCCGTCCTTCCAGCATGGCCCACGCGCCGCTGCCGCCCAGCCCGGAACGCTTTTCATAAGGCCACTCGCAGAGGGAAACCATCGGGGTGATGGCGCAGTTGACCACATAGGCGTCTTTTCTGGCGTAACGGGGGACGTCCAGCCATCCTCCGGCAAAGTCCACGCGGAGCGGCACGGAGGACGGAGCCTTGATCCGGTTGACCAGCATGGTGGTGGAAACGGGGGCGAATTTGGGCGGCGTCTTGGGAAGGACCACGTATTGAGCTCCTACGCGCGAGCACAGCTCCTTCTTGATGGGGCCGTACAGGTCGTCTTCCGTCACGGCCAGGATATCCGGTTTTTCCGCCAGGAATTCCTCCTCGAAGTCCAGCCCCTTCTTCATGCCCGTGCCCAGGATGACCTTGTCCACCATCCGCAGGCTTTCCAGAAGAACCTCCTTGTGTTCGTCCGGAATGGAGGGCTTGCGCTGCTTGTGGTGCCAGAGCACGGGTTCCGAGGCAAAGGAAACGATCAGGTAGTCCCCCAGGGCGCGGGCCTCTTCAAAAAACTGGATGTGTCCGGCATGGACGATATCATAGCAGCCTGAGACGAAAACTTTTTTCATGCAACGTGGGTGGTGTTAGATAATCAGCTCGCGGCAGTATGCCTCATCCCTTTTCAAGATGCAAGAGCCGGGAAACAGCATATAAAAAAACGGCACGGACCGTTAAACGTCCGTACCGTTGAGAAAAAGATCGGGATGTATGCGCCGGGTCAGGAGGCCATGGCGTCCTTGTAGCGTCCTTCTACGTCGTCCCAGTTGATGAGGCGGCAGAAGTCTTCAATATAGTTGGCCCTGGCGTTCTGGTGCTTCAGGTAATAGGCGTGTTCCCACACGTCGCAGACCAGGAGGGGCACCAGGCCGGGAATTTCCACGTTCTGGTGCTTTTCCGCCCCGCAGATCACCAGCGTCTTGCTCATGGGGTCCACGCCCAGAATGCCCCAGCCGGAGCCTTCCACGCCCAGTGCCGCAGCCTTGAATTCCTTCATCATGCCGTCCAGGGAGCCGAATTTTTCCTTGATGGCGTCCATCAGCGGGCCCTGGGGCTCCTTCTTGGGATCGGGGGTCATGTTGGTCCAGAAAATGGTATGGAGGACGTGGCCGGAAACGTTGAAGGAAAGGGAGCGCACCCAGTTGGTGGTGGCGGAGGCGTCCAGCTTGCCGTCTGCAATTTCCCGGAGTTTTTCTGCAGCGGCGTTCGCGCCGGCGACATAGGCCGCGTGGTGCTTGTCGTGATGAATGCGCACCGTTTTCTCATCCATCAGGGGTTCAAGGGCATCGTAGGCGTACGGAAGGGGGGGTAACACGTACTTGCCGTCGGCATAACCGACCGTGGAGGGATTTTGCTTCTTAGTCATCTTGTGCTGTTGTTGTATGAATGGCCCTGTTGCCCGGGCCTAGCTGATCGTTCCCAATGCCGCCAGTGAGGAAAGCGCGAGAAAGCGCCTTCTTTTCATGTCCGCACCATGGGAATTCATGGAAGTTTGGACATAGGTGGATTTGGAAGCGTTCAAAAAACTTCTTTGAAATTGTTTTTCCCGTTTTCTACGTAAGACTGGCGGAAAAGCCGCGGCGGCTATCTCCTGGCGGCGGCCGCGGGCCCCTGCGCTCCGTACGCGCTTACGCCCCGCACCGCGATGGAACCGGCATCTCCCAGAAAGGATTTGGGCAGCGTCACGCGGGTCTGGCCGCCGGGCAGCAGGATGCGGGTGGCCCACTGGCTGCCGTAGCGCGCCTGAACGGCCCATTTCCGCACGGGATTGCCGGAGGGCTGCCAGGAAAGGGTCACCGTGGAGCCGTTGTCCGCCACCGTGAAATTCTGCGGCTGTCCGGGCGTTCCGGCGCCGCACCACGGCATGGCCGGGGGAACGGCCATGGAGGGGTACAGTTTGTTCAGGTAGCGCTGGATGCCCCCGGCGTTCCTCATGATGGACTTGACGCTCCAGAAGCACTGCCCCGGCGCGTTGCGGGCCAGGGAGCGGGAGTAGTTGACCTGCGCGGCGATTTCCGAGGCGGGGCGGCCCGGGTCTTCGCTGCTCATGATGCGCGCCGTGGCGATGCCGGGCCAGACCGGGCGGCCCGTGTTCTGGGCGGCCCACCACTGCATCAGGGCCGGGAAACTCTGCTTGGCCGGGCTGCACCGCCAGTAAAGCTGCGGAGCCAGATAATCCACCCATCCTTTGGAAAGCCATTTGCGGGCGTCGCAGGCCAGGTGCTCGTAGGCATCCACTCCGGCCTCGATTCCGGCAGGCACGCCCGGGCGCCAGATGCCGAACGGGCTGATGCCCACGCGCACCCACGGCTTGGAGGATTTGACGGACTTGTACATGTCATGCACGAAGTCGTCAATGTAGGCCCGCCGCTGGGAGGGCGACTTGCCGTCGCCGAAGCTGCCGGGGGTCCAGCTTCTGCCCGGCGCGGGGTAGGGGTAGAAGTAGTCGTCGAGATGCACTCCGTCGATGTCGTAGCGGCGCACGACGTCCAGGATGACTTTCATGGCGTGGTCGCGGGAGGCGGAGGCGCTGGGGTTCATCAGCAGCACGGAGCCGCTGCGCTTCATCAGGTCCGGCCGCGTCAGGGAAATGTGGTTGCGGCCCACGGCGTGGTTCACGTTTGCCTTGGCGCGGAAGGGGTTGAACCACGCGTGCAGTTCAATGCCGCGGCGGTGGGCCTCCTGAATGGCGAAGGCCAGGGGATCGTAGCCCGGGTTGACGCCGGGGCCGGAAAGCCACTGGCTCCAGGGCTCCAGGAAGGAACGGTACAGGGCGTCCGCGTTCGGACGCACCTGGAGGAACACGGCGTTCAGCTTCAACTGGGCGCAGGTGTTCAGGATATTCAGCAGTTCCGAGCGCTGGGCGGCGCCGGAAAGGCCGGAACGGGAGGGCCAGTCGATGTTGTGGACGGTGGAAATCCATGCGGCGCGGAACTCCTGCGGGGCGGGAGGCACGGTTTCTCCGGAAGGCTGCCAGGCCAGGGCCTGGGCCGTCAGCGCAAGCAGGGAACAGGCCAGGCCGTGAAAAAAGGGGGATAAGGTCATGATCTGGTGGCGGGGATGCTGTGCGTCCATTTAACGCTCATCGGGCATGCCTGTCCATGACAGATACCGGCGGTTCCGTCATGGAACGCGCGGCGGCCTCTCCGGTCACCGCGAGCCGGAAGCGAGGCTGTTGATGAGGTGGGCGTTGAATCCGGCGCCGAAGCCGTTGTCTATATTGACCACGGAAACGCCGTTGGCGCAGGAATTCATCATGGCCAGCAACGTGGTCACGCCGCGGAAGTTGGCCCCGTACCCCACGCTGGTGGGCACCGCGATCACGGGAGCCTTCACCAGGCCCGCCAGCACGCTGGGGAGCGCCCCCTCCATGCCCGCCACGGCCACGAGGACGGTGGCCTCCCGGATGGAATCCAGATGGGACACCAGGCGGTGCAGCCCCGCCACGCCGCAATCCCGGTAGCGGCGCACCCGGCTTCCCAGGAATTCCGCCGTCAATGCGGCTTCTTCCGCCACCGCCTGGTCGGACGTGCCCGCACTGACGATGCCGACGAAGCCCGCCGCCTGCGGAGGGGGGGAGGAGATAATGCGCATGAGGCGCGCCTCCGGATGCATGTCCGCTTCCGGAAAGGCCCCGGAAAGATGGAGCAGGGCGTCTTCATTCAAGCGGGTAGCCAGCACGTTCTGCCCGGCGTCCAGCAGGTTGCGGGCTATTTCTTCAATCTGGACGGGCGTCTTGCCCGCTCCGTAGATTACCTCCGGGCATCCCGTGCGTTCCAGGCGGTCGTAGTCGATGTCCGTGTGGGAAAGTGCGGGGGACGCCGCAGCCCTGATCTTTTCCGCCGCCTCTTCCGTGGAAAGGCGGCCTTCCTCAAGCTGGCGCAGGATGGCGGTGATGTTGTTCATGACGGTTTGTTCATGCTTCCCCGGGAATACCCTTCCAGGTCCAGGGTGATGTGACGGAAGCCCAGGGCGCGGAGACGGCTTACGACGGCTTCCGACAGGCCGCCCTGGCGGAACAGACCGAGTTCCGGGCCGGGAAGCTCAATGCGGGCCAGGTCTTCTCCGTGTACCCGGACGCGGCAGCCCTTCAGCCCCAGAGAGCGCAGGAAAGTTTCCGCCTCGTCCACGCGCCGCAGCAGGCTTTCCGTGACGGGGCGGCCGTGTTCCAGGCGCGTCAGCAGGCACGCATAGGCCGGTTTTTCACTGATGTCTTCCGGCAGGTTCAGGGTGCGGGCCAGAAGGCGTATGTCCGCCTTGCCCATCCCCGCTTCCAGAAAGGGGCTGATAATGCCGAGTTCGTGAAGAGCCTTGCGTCCCGGCCGGTAGTCGCCCAGGTCGTCCGTGTTGGACCCGTCCGCCACCCGGGGAAAACCGAGCTCTGCGGCCCGCCCGGCCAGGGCGGAAAACAGGGCGTGCTTGCACAGGTAGCAGCGCAGGGGGGGATTCTCCGCAATCTCCGGAAGAATGGGAAAGACCAGTTTTTCCTGCCTGACGCCCAGGCGGCGGCACAGGGCGGCGCTGTCCCGGAGTTCCTCCCGCATGACGTAGGGTGTTTCCGCCGTCAGGGCCAGACAGCGGTCTGCGCCCAGAATATCGGCTGCGGCGACCAGCAGCACGCTGCTGTCCAGTCCTCCGGACAGGGCGACGGCGACGCGCTCCATGGGGAGCAGGACGGAGCGCAGCCGTTCAAAGGGAATCTTGGCGGGACTCGTCATGGTCGTCGTGGGGGAAAAGCCCCATCATCTGGCATTCTTCCAGCGGCAGCCCGGTCGCTTCCGCCAGGGCCTTGCAATCCTCGAACTCCGCCTTCCGGTGGTGGGGCCGTCCGTTCATGAAGGAGGTCTTTACGCCTACCGTGCCGTGGCGGGTCTGCACGGCGGAGCATTCCCGGCGCAGGATGTGGCGGCAGGCGTCATACTGGCGGATGCCCGGCGTGCTGCTGTTCCGGAAAAAGGCGGTTCTGACCCGGTCCGCATGTTCCGGCAGGCACAGCGCGCAGATCTTGAATGCCAGGCGTCCCTTCTTCATGCAGATGGATTCCTGCCATGCGTCCAGGGCGCCCGCCTCCATCAGCTTTTCCGCCAGGTAGGCGGTCTGTTCCGGTGTCATGTCGTCTATGTTGGCGCACAGTTCCGTCAGGCGTTCCGTGGCCGTATCCTGTTCCTCCGTCTCCACCAGCATCACCCGGAGGATGTTCGGGAGGGGCAGGCCCTCCCTGTGGCCGATGCCGTAGCCGGAGGCGGTGATGCGGCCGGAAAGCGGGGAAGGCGCGGGCTGTGCCACGGCGGCGATGTAGGCAGCTCCGGTGGGCGTGGTCGCCTCATGCGGCGTGCCGTTCAGGGTGGACTGGAAATGGCGCGCTAGCAGCGCGGTGGCGGGCGCCGGAACGGGCATCACGCCGTGCTGGCAGGTGACGCGGCCGCCGCCCAGCTCCACGGGGCCCGTAAAAACGGCATCCGCACGGAGCAGGTCCAGGCAGATGGCCGCGCCCACGATGTCGATGATGGAATCGACGGCGCCCACTTCGTGAAAATGCACCTGGTCCGGCGTAGTGCCGTGCACATGGGCCTCCGCTTCCGCCAGCAGGGAAAAAATGGAGAGAGCCGTCTTCTGTACGGCATCCGGAAGTCCGCTTTCCGTGATGATGCGCCTGATGTCCGCCATCGTCCGGTGGTGGTGTTCGTGGCTGTGGCCGGAATGGCCGTGTTCATGGGCCAGCACGTCAACCCGCATGCCGTGGATGCCGGCCTGCGCGGCACGGCGGCATTCCAGCTTCCACTCCCCATGAACGTTCAATTTGGACAATTCCCGTTCCAGAATATCCCGGTCCGCGCCCAGGTCGATCAGGGCGGCCAGATTCATGTCTCCGCTGATGCCTGCGCTGCAATCATAGACCAAGACTCTCATGACAAGGTAGTGTAAAAGGAAAATGCCCGTGCTCAAGGTCAAAATGAGCCTTATCGTTCATCGGTTTTCAGGGTTTCCGTGACGGCGTTTCGGAAAAATCCTGTCTGTTCATGCACGGATATTCCGTGAAATACGTTGCTAGAGAACTCTAAATATGCAACAATTCCCCAGCGCTGACCGCGCGTCCCTCGTTCCCATATCATGTCCATTCCGTTCTTTTCAAAATTACGATCCCAGAAGCATTATCTCCAGTTGATCAAGCCGGAGTTGAAGCAGGTCTCTGAATTTGTGGAAGCCCAGGCAGCATGTTTTGATCCCGAAGTCACCGACTACATGGAAACCGTCTGCCAGTCAAAGGGCAAGATGCTGCGGCCCGCGCTGACGCTGCTGGTGGGCGGGGCCACGGGAGGAATCAAGCCGGAGCACATCCGCCTGGGCGCGCTGCTGGAAATGGTGCATCTGGCCTCTCTGGTGCATGACGACGTGATTGACGAGGCCGACAAGCGCCGGGACGAAGCCACGGCTAACGCCCTGTGGGGCAACAGCTTGGCCGTGCTGCTGGGGGACGTTCTCTTCTCCCACGCCATGGTGCTGGGCACAGAATTCGGCAGTACGGAATTCTGCCGCAAGCTTGCGCAGACCGTCAGGAACGTCTGCCAGGGGGAAGTGGCGCAGTCCAGCCGGCTGTACGACCTGAGCATGACGCGTGAGGAATACTTTGAAATCATTCGCAAGAAGACCGCCTCCCTGTTCTCCGCCGCCACGGGCGGCGCGGGCTGGATATCCGGCGTTTCCCCGGAAGTAGAGGAATCCCTGTACCAGCTGGGCGATCTGCTGGGCGTGGCGTACCAGATCTACGACGACTGCCTGGACATGGTGGGTGATGAGGACGATGCCGGCAAGACCCTTCATACGGACGCCGGAAAGGGCAAGCTGACCCTCCCCATTTTCAATCTGCTGGAATGCGGCGACAGGAATGTGGAAGCTACCCTGCGCGACGCCATTGAAAACCGGGAAGCGGTGGATTATTCCGAATTCCATGACAACCCCGTCTTTGCGGAATCCCTGGACAAGGCGATCCAGGTGGCCCTGGAGAAAAACGAGGCCGCCCGTGAAATCCTGTGGCTCCTGCCGCAGACGGAATACCGGGAAGCCCTGGCGGAAATGACCTTCTACATGGACGAACTGCTCAACGATTGCAGAATATCCTGACGCCGCAACCGCGGCGGCCGGCCGTTGACGGAATGGCTTTCTTCCGCTGATCCTTGTTTTTTCCTCTTCCTGCCCGTTCCTGGCGCTCCGGGGACGGACGGATTTCTTTGACCTGTTTTTATCGGCCTGTAACCTTTTTGCCCCATTCCCTGCCTTAAAAAAATCGGGCGGAGGAATGAGACAAGGCGGTTTCCCTGTGCCTCGGGACTGGTTCCATGGTTCCCGGAGGTTTCCTGATGAAGGCAGGAGTAGGGGAACATGGCATGCAACCTGAACAGTAAAGCAGGCCGTTCGTTGCCGGAATCCGCAACGCACGGTTGACGGGTGCCGCAGGCAATGGGAACCCTGCCGCAGCGAGGGCAAGGCCCGGCTTGGCGGAGAGGGGGTCCGCAAAATCCTGTCTTCTGTCTCTAGGGAAACCGGATAGCTTATGCCGGGTCTGTTGTCCCGTACCGGCGCGCCCGGAAAAAGTAGGCTACAGCGACGATTCCGGCGAGGGCGGAGTACAGCAGGAAGCGGTCCGTGGAAATGGCGTTGGAAGCCTGGCCGTTGGAAAGGAAGAAGGTGATGGCCGCCACCAGCATGTTCCCCGCAAAGATGGTGAGGTTCCAGAAGCTGGTGATGACGCTTTTTAAATGGAGGGGAGCCTGCGTATAGGCAAATTCAAGGCCGGTGGTGCTGACCAGAATCTCGGAAATCGTCAGCACGCAGTAGGGAATGAGCTGCCAGGCAATGGACATGACGGCTCCCGACTCCAGCCTGTGCTGAAGCCACGCCACGATCAGGAAAGTGACGGAACTCAGGGCGATGCCCGTGCCGAGCCGGACAAGCGGTTTGGCGAGCCTCACCACGTTCGGATAAACGAAAACGGTGATGAGCGGGATGAAAATCATCACGAAAACGGGATTGGCTGCCTGTATCTCCTCCGGGCCGATGGACCATGTTCCGGAACCCGGCAGGGGAATGGAGATGGGAATCATGTTGTTGCCCTGGGCCACCCAGGAGGAAGCCGTCTGGTCAAAAATGGACCAGAACGGGATGACGAACGCGAAAATGGAAAGGATTTTCAGGATGTGCCGCGTGTCCGTAACGGCGTTTTCCCCGCAGAGCAGAGTTGCCTTGTTCCAGCCCCCGCGGAAAAGGACGGTAAAGAGCACCCGCCAGAAGCCGCCGCGGCTTGCACTCCGTGAGGGCGGTATTTTGTTGTATTCGCGGCGTCCCAGCCAGAAAACGAAGGTGGCGATCCCCATGAAGATGCCCGGCACGGCAAAGGCCCAGCTGTAGCCGTAATGCTGTTCCATGGCCGGGATCACCAGGAAGGAGAAAAAGGAACCGAGGTTGATGGCCCAGTAAAAGGCGTTGAACGCCTTGGTCATCAGCCGCGGGGACTTGTCCGGAATCTGGTCCCCCATGAAGGCGGAAACGCACGGCTTGATGCCGCCGGCCCCCAGGGCGATGATCAAGAGGCCCGCCATCAGGATGTAGCGGCGCGCCTCAATGGTTTGGAACAGGTCTGCGGTGGCCAGCACCCCGTGCCCCACGCAGTAAAGCAGGGAAATGTACAGGATGGTCTTGTACCGTCCCCATACCTTGTCCGCCAGTCACGCCCCCGCCACCGGCAGCAGGTACACCATGCCCACGAAGATGTGCAGCGTGGAAGTGGCCCAGTTCTCGCTCATCAGCAGGTGGCCGGTCATGTACAGCATCAGGATGGATTTCATGCCGTAGAAGCTGAAGCGTTCGCAGGCTTCCGTGCCGATGATGAACCTGGACTGGGAGGGAAGGGCGTTCATGGGGTGGAGGACGGTTGTCAGAAAGTTCCGGAAAGGGCAATAAAAATGATGGCCCCTGGAAGAGGGCCATCATGAAAACGGTGCCGGGATGCAATGCGCCGCGTGCAGACCAGGGCTGGATGCGAAACGGCGGCGGCAGTCATGACCGGGGAGGGTTAGCGCTGCTGGTTGGCGATGGGGGCTATTTCCACCTTGTACTTGGCGATGCAGGCTTTCAGCCAGTCCATCATCAGCATGGCCCTGGTCTGGGCGGAAAGAACGGGTGCATACTGCTGCGTGGCCTTGATCTGGAATTCGGGCGTATCTTCCAGTTCGCGCTTGACCAGCTGGACCAGCAGGATTCCGTCCCCCGTATCGATGGGCTGGGCCATTTTCCCGGGATTGACGAGAGCGCAGGCTCCGAAAACTTCCAGGGGAACGGGAAGCTCCTTGGGGGGAGCCAGGCGGGAGCTCATGGCCTGGTCCATGATGGCCTGGAATTCTTCCGGACTCTTCGCGTTCTGGCTGTAAATGCTGTTGAGAAGGATGTTCGGATTGATGAAGGGGCCGTAAGCGGCGGTTTTCGCCCCTGCCTTGGAGGCAATGGCATTGAATTGTTCAATGGCGTCCGGGGCCTTGTCCAGTTCCGTCCTGAGTTCGGAGGCCGCCTTGTTCAGGGATTCCTCGGTCATGGTTTCCAGCAGGTCCGCCCGCGCGCTGTTGCGCGCCATGTCGTAGGGCAGGGCCTTCACGGGAGTGATGCCTTCCAGCTTCACCAGAACCACCTGGCCGTCTTCCAGAACCTGCATGGTGCTGATCTGTTCGGCTCCGGACTTGGCGCGCGCCTCTTCAATGGCCTTGGCGTCTGCATCGGCATTCAGGGCCGGTGCGCCGGTCAGGGAAAAGACCACGTCCAGCAGGGTGGCGCTGCGTCCGTCGGAAGCGGACTGGTTAATGGGCTGGTTGATTTCTTCCGGCGCGTTCTTGCGGGTAACGGCCGCATAGGTTTTCTTCTCCATCTTGCACACGTTGGGCGTCTTGGCCAGGGCTTCGCCGATGGTCTGGTCCATGTTTCTTCCGTTGGTGGCGTTCAGGGGTTCCCAGATGTCGTTTTCCACCAAGTTCATGGTTTCCATGGTGGCGTTGGAAATATCGCCGGGCTTGGGAGCCTTGGCATCTCCTTCCGGAGTGAAGGTATATACGGTGAAGAAGCGGGCTTCCTCATTTCTGTAGTTCTCCTTGTGCTTGTCCCAGAACGTCTTGATTTCCTCTTCACCGGGGTCTGTCTTGGGGCGGAAGGCGCTCTTTTCCAGGAAGGCGGTGTTGACCGTGATCTGCTGGTTTTCAGATTCCGCCACGGCCTGGGCAAAATTGGGTTCCACGGCAGCGCCGCCGGCGATGACATCCTCAATGCGCACCAAGCTCATGGTGTCTCCCATCAGGCCGCGCAGGATTTCTTCCTGGAGCTTCTTGCCCTGGTTGCCGCGCATGGAAATGAAATCGTCGTACTTCTTGGGATCGAACACGCCCTTGTCATCCAGGAATTCCGGAATGTTGCAGATGGCTTCGTCAATCTCCGCATTGCTGGGGGTGAGGCCCAGGCGTTCCGCCTCCCGGCGGATGATGCCGCGGTAGGCCAGGAAGGCGGCGTTGGGATTATTGGTCTTCATCAGGTAGCAGATATTCCGCAAATCCTGTTCCGTGGCAAAGTGGTTCTGAAGCAGAGGAGCGAAGCTGGAAGAGAAGGAATAGGCCAGGTTGCGGCCCGTTTGACCCATATTCACGTAATCCTTCTCTCCGTAGGACTTCCCGTCCACGGTCACGAAAGTCTGCTTGAACATGCCGGACAGGGAACCGCCGCTTACGTCCCCGCCGATGAACATGAGGCCCACGAACACCAGGGCCATGGCCGCCATGATGACGATTGTATGTTTGCGTAAAAAATCTAACATGGAATATGATGTTGAATATGCGTGTGTCACCGGTCCCGGACTGACGGCAGTCTGGACAGCCCGGACCTTTTACACCTTTTCATACGGGTAGGCAAGTACGAAGCTTTCCGCTTCCGGCGGCTTTTCCAAAACATTGCGGCATGCGCTTTCCTGTCATGAAGAATGTTCCGGGCAGGGGCAGAACAGTATTTGACCTAGACGGTAGTGCAAATACGCCGTATGTTTTCCGTGCGCGGACGGAACCGGACGGCTGCGGCCGTCTTCCGCAGAGCGCTGCGCATGTCCGCAGCCGGACGGCCTTTTAAACGCAAGGATTTATGCTGAACCAGGTAGTAGAACTCAAAAGAGAAGTGACGGCGGTGCAGATCCCCAGCGGGGATGTGCTTACCCTGCCGGAAGGGGAGCGCGTGTACATCACCCAGATTCTGGGCGGCACCTATACCGTGGCTACGGACTACGGCCTGGCCCGCATTTCCAGGGAAGACGCGGACGCGCTGGGCGCCGAACCCGTGGAAAATTCCCCGGAAACGGTCGGACTGGACGAGAACGCCACGCTTGAGGAACGCGTCTGGGATACGCTCAAATGCATTTACGATCCAGAAATTCCCGTGGACATCGTGGACCTGGGCCTGATTTACGACGTAACCGTGACGGAACTGGAAAACGGCCTGCATCACGTGGCCGTGAAGATGACCCTCACCGCCCCCGGCTGCGGCATGGGGCCCCACCTGGTGATGGAGGCCAAGGACCGCATTGAAGCCCTGGAAGGTGTGGAGGCCGCGGATGTGGACATGGTCTGGGACCCTCCGTGGAACCAGGAAATGGTGAGCGAGGAAGGGAAAATGAAACTCGGACTGATTTGACCCCATGCCGGTTACTCTGAAATTATCCGACGAAGAGGCGCGGCATCTGGCGGAAATGCTTTCAACCGCCGCTGCCGTAGCTGCCGCCAACCAGCAGGACGGAGCGGAGGGAGGCCTGGTGGCGTGGGGAAAGCTCATCTCCCGCCTGATGAAGGACCTGTCGGAAACCCCCAGACTGAAAGGGCACATTGCCTATGCGGAGGATCTGGGAGCCTACGCCTTCACCCGGGAATATGAGGAAAACGCCTTTTACCAGGACTGCCTGGACGAATATCGGGACAACATCTTCTGGGCGGACCTGGTGACGCGCATGGCGGACAAGGCCATCAGCGAACACCTGGGGCCGGAATACTTTGAGAACATGTCGGAGGAAGAGCGCCGCCATACCGCGGAGGCCCTGGAAAAATCCCTGTGGCAGGAATGCGCCAGATACGGCATTGACCGCCTGGGCTTCATCCTCCCTCCTTCGGACGGGTAAAACGGCCTCTTTTTTCTCCTTCTCTCTTTGTCCTTCTCCCGTTGGAAGAAGAGGGCGCCTCACGGATGTGAGAAGCCCTCTTTTGCGAATCTCTGCGCATGGACGCCGAGCTTTTGGAAACTGCGTGTTCCTCGCTCTCCCGTATGGACTGGTTTACTGGTCCGGGTCTTCCGGCAGGGGCGGGGTGGGGCTGAGCAGGTGTTCCGTCTCCCGGGGAGTGGAAAGCACTTTATAATAGGCCCATACAGCGGCGGTCAGAACGCCGCTGATGGAAAAAATCATCGTAAGCCAGCCGGTAAGGGACATAATTATTTGGTGTGCTCCTGCACGAGCCGGGTAATGTCTTCACCGGGCGGTACAGGCTTTACATCCTGAGGCAGGGGTCGGCTTTCAAACAGCTTGAAATCCGTCATCACCGTTTCACCGCCCGTCTGGAGCAGGACGGAACCGTTCGGCTGGATTTCCGCCATGACGTTGGTGGAGGGGGTGGGGTCGCCCGTAAAGGTAACGCCGGTGCTGGGGAACCATTTGCCGTCCTTGTACGCAAAGCCGGGACCGAAGAACGCGCCGCGCGCTTTCTTGGCGGATTCAAAATTGCGCATGAAATCCTCCACAAACCCTACGGAGTAGGAAAGTTCTTTCTTGGAGGAATGGGTTTTCCACTTGGAAATGAGGTCCCAGGAGTTGGTCTTGTTGTTGAAGTAAAAGCCGCTGATTTCCTTGAACGGCCCCATTTTTTTGATGCAGACGAGAAAGCGCATGTTTTCCCCCACTTCCCAGGGATAATCCACAAAGCTCTGGCCGCCCGTCCCCTCGCCGCCGAAGCGTCCGGCCCTGGCGTTTTCTCCCAGCTTCAGCAGCTTGGTGCGTTCTTCTTCCGGGACGCTGTTGGGGTTGTCTCCGTGGGAAACCGGGTCCCAGATGGAAAAAATAATCACTTTCCTGCCGTTGGACTGTTCCTGGAAGCCGATGTAGCCGTCGTCAAAGTTCATGGCGCAGAAATAAGTGCCGGGAACGGAGGTGCGGGCCTTCACCTCGTTGTACAGGGCGGCCGCCTGGGCCGGATGGCCGTCCTGCCTGATATGCACGGAGCGGCACTGCCGCTTCGCCAGGACTTCCGGAGACTGGGCGTGGACGAATGATACTGCGGCAAGCAGGGAGGCGCAGACGACGGCTGTTGCGGAAAAAAGACGCATGGGAATGATTGGTGTTGACGGTTTGCTCCGGGCACGCCCGTTCGGGCGCTCCGCGGTGCATGGTTAGTATGGACTAATTACGTTTTCGTTTTATTCAATCTCTCACGTCTTTCCGTTTTTTCAGGGTTTTTCCGGCATGGTGCGCCGTTTGAAGATGGAGAAGACGCGGATTTTTCCGACAATGAAAATTTTATGGCTGAAAGGCCGTCAAACATTTTATTCGTTTCCGCTCCATTACTTCCAGCCGCTTCAAAAGGCTGCGGCGTTCTCGGCGGAGGAGGAAAGGAAAGGCCGCCCCGCAGGATGCGGAAGCGGCCTTCACAGGATGATGAACGGAAGGAAGGTTTTTTAACGGATCGGGTTGATGAACAGGGGCATCAGGCCGCCGATCACGATGAAGACGGAGAAGGCCGCCAGCATCACGCCGGAGATGACGGGCACCTGCACGGCTTCCATGCCTTCTTCCGGCTTGTCCCAGTACATGGAACGGATGACCTTGAAGTAATAATAGAAGCCTGCGGCGGCGCAGATGATCATGATGGGCAGCATCCAGTTCAGGTACAGGCCCGTGTTGATGACGTGGACGAAGGAGATCATTTTGGCGAAGAAGCCGGCCGTCAGCGGAACGCCTGCCAGGGAGGCGAACATGATCGTGATGGCGAGGGCCAGGCGGGGATTGGTTTTGCCCAGGCCGCGGAAGGCGGAGATTTCCTCGCTGCCGCGCTGGGTGCGGATCATGGCGAGGGCGAAGAAGGCCCCGAAGGTCATGACCAGATACACCGCCAGGTAGAAGGGCGCGTTGGGCGCCAGCTGCCCCTTCACCGTGCCGATGAAGAGGGGCAGGATGAAGCCGGCCTGCGCGATGGAGGAATACCCCATCAGGCGTTTCAGGTTGGTTTGGGGAATGGCTCCCAGGTTACCCACCAGCAGCGTGGCCGCGGCCATCAGGGCGATGACGAACTGGACGGCGGGAATGCCGGCGAAGGGCGCCAGGATGATGCTCAGCAGGGCGAAGCCCGCCACCTTGGACGCTACGGAGAGGAAGGCTGTCACCGGGGTGGGTGCGCCCTGGTACACGTCCGGAATCCACAGCTGCATGGGAACGGCGCCGATCTTGAAGGCGGTGCCGAGCAGGAGCAGGGCCAGGGCGAAGAACATGCCCGGTGCCGTCTGTCCGGAAAGGGCGGCCATGACGATGGCGTGGTTGTATTCAAAGGTGCCGGTCATGCCGAAGTACCATGCCAGGCCGAAGACGAGGAAGCCCGTGCTGACGGCTCCCAGGATCAGGTACTTGATGCCCGCTTCCGTGGAGCCGAGGTTCCGGCGGAAATAGCCCACCATGATGAAGGAGCTCAGCGTGAGCACTTCCAGGGAAACGAAGAGTTCCACCAGGTTGGCGGCCTTGCACAGGGAGGTGATCCCCACGCAGGCGAGCAGGGGCAGGATGTAGAATTCCCCGGTGCCGTCCTGCGTCTTGGAGTCGTTGGAAGACAGGTTGATGACGGCGCGGAAGTCCACGGAAAGGAGCAGGGTGATCGCCGTGGCGACCAGGGCTAGGATGATGTAGGTATTGGCGTAGAGGCTTTCCATGTAGAAGGGAAGCATCGCCAGGGCGCCCGCCGCCCCGATTAGGCCGAAGACGAATTTGGGAGCCTTCTTGAAGAAGGTTTCAGCCAGGAGCAGGATCATCGCCAGGCCGGCCAAGATGAATTCCGGAATGTACGCTTGCATGGGTAAAAGAAGATCAGGTTAAGCTTGGATTGTATTCAGGGGATGATCAGGAGAAGAATTGGAGAACCAGGTCCGGCAGGAAGCCGAAGACGACTAGGGTGATGACCAGGAAGTAGTTGGCCGCGCGTTCGGCGGGCAGCAGTTCCGTTGCGTAGGCGGCGGCCTTGGACAGGTCGCCCTGGAAGATGTTGCGGTAGGCCCTCAGCATGTACACGGCGCCGATGACCAGGCCCCACAGGCAGAGGATCGTGGCGATCTGCACGGGGCCGAAGCCGTTCTCGAACCCGGCGAAACCGGAGAAGAAGACCATGAACTCGCCCGGGAAGTTCGCCAGGCCGGGGAGGCCGATGGAGGCCATGCCCGCCAGGCCGAAGACGAAGGCCATGCGGGGCAGCCTGGTTCCCAGGCCGCCCAGGGAATTGATTTCCAGCGTGCCGGTCTGCTTTTCAATCTGGCCGCAGAGCATGAAGAGCAGGGCGATGGAAAGGCCGTGGGCCAGAATCAGCAGGGCCGCGCCTTTCACGGCCCAGGGGTTGGCTTCCGCGGAACCGGATACGATCAGGGCGGCGAAGGCCAGGAAGATGTAGCCCATGTGCATCACGGAGGAGTTGCCCAGCAGCAGGTCCAGCCGCTTCTGGTTCACCGTCACGTAGCCCACCCAGATCACGTTGCACACCAGCAGGACGAGCAGGATGTTTGTCCAGGGCAGGAAGCCCGCTTCCATCAGGGGCTGGAACATGAACAGGCCGTACAGGCCGAATTTTTTCAGAACGCCCGCGTGCATCATCGCCACCGGGGCGGGGGCGGAGGCATAGGCGGGGGCCGCCCAGGAATGGAAAGGGAACAGGGAGATCAGGGTGCCGAATCCGGCGATCAGCAGGGCGCCGATCAGTTCCGCATTTTCCAGGGGCTGTCCGCTCTGGATGAAGTCCTGGAGGCCGGAGAAGGTGAACCCGGCCTGCGTTCCGATCATCAGCAGGGCCGCGAGCAGCACCATGGAGGCCAGCCCCAGGTACAGGGTGGCGCGCCAGGCGGTGGTGCGCTTGTCCCCCCTACCGTATAGGCCGATCATCACGAAGGTGGGGATCAGCGCCAGTTCATGGAAGGCGAAGAAGGAAATAATGTTGTTGGACAGGAAGGCCCCGGTGGCGCCCGCGGAGATCAGCAGGGCGGAATTGTACCAGGAGGCTTCCCCTTCCTTGGGAGGATTGGTGCCCAGCACCGTGGCGAAAGTGACCAGGATGGTCAGCAGCAGCATCACCTTGGCCATGGCGGGGGCCAGGGTCAATTGAAGATCCAGCCCCTGGAAGCGGGACCAGCAGGAAGCGCAGTCGTCAAAGCTAACCAAGGCCCAGATGCCCAGGGCCAGCGTCAGCGTTGCGCTGAGCAGGGCCGTCGGGCGCGCGGGCGCCTTGCACAGACCGATGAGGGCTGAGGCAATCAGAGGAATGAGAACAAGCCAGATAAGCATGGTGTGTGATTGGTTGGGAGGTTAGCAGGAATAGAAGACGGTGAAGTAAATGACCAGAAGCAGGCCGACGCCGAACAGAACCGTGTAGGCGGCCATGTTGCCGGACTGCAGGCGGCGGAGCAGGGAGCCGACGGCGGCGGTCAGCCGGGCCAGGCCGCCCACGATGAGGCCGGAAATGATGAACTGGTCGATGAAGTCGATAATGGAGGCCAGAATGCCCTGCACGCCTTTAACGAGCACCTTGTCGTAGAACCAGTCGATGTAGAGCCGGTTGGCGAGGGCGCGGGAGACGGCGTTGCCGGAGAGCTTGTCGGAGGCCGGAGAGCCCGCATACAACACGGCCGCCAGCAGAATGCCCAGGACGAGGGCGCCCATGGATACGTAGAAGGGCATTCCCATGTGGAAGTCCGCTACTGCAAAACCGTTGAAGGGAACCAGCCTGTCCGCGATAAAGCCGTAGCCGGAGATGACGGCGAGCACGGCCAGGATCAGCAGGGGAATGAGCATGACGCCGCCCACTTCCCGCGCGTATTCCGCGCTGTGGCTGCGTTCCCTGCCGAAGAAGACCACGAAGATGACTCTCATCATGTAGAAGGTGGTCAGCAGGGCCACGCCGCCGCCGATCCAGAAGAACACCGGGTTTTTGTGCAGGGCGGCTTCCAGGATGGCTTCCTTGGAGAAGAAGCCGGACGTAAACGGAATGGCGATCAGGGCCATGGTGCCGATGATGAAGGTCAGGGAGGTCAGCTTCATGCGCTTCATGATGCCGCCCATCTTCCAGATGTCCTGCTCATGGTGGCAGGCGAAGATGATGGCGCCCGCGCCAAGGAAGAGCAGCGCCTTGAACCAGGCGTGGGTGAACAGGTGGAACATGGCCGCTTCCCCGGCCAGCAGGCCCAGGGCCATGACCATGTACCCGAGCTGGGACAGGGTGGAATAGGCCAGCACGCGCTTGATGTCGTTTTGCTGGGTTGCCATGAAGGCGGCGATGATGGCCGTGATAGCGCCGATGATGGCGATCACGTCGCAGGAGAGGGAGGGGAACGCTTCCACGCCGATGGAGAGCTGGACGCGCACCATCATGTACACCCCGGCGGCGACCATTGTGGCGGCATGGATCAGGGCGGAAACGGGGGTGGGGCCTTCCATGGCGTCCGGCAGCCACACGTGCAGCGGGAACTGGGCGGACTTGCCCACCGCGCCGCAGAACAGGCACAGCACCGTGATGTTCAGCAGGGTTTCACTGATGCCGCCGGGCATTTCCATCAGGCTGAAATTGAGCGTATTGGTCAGCGCCCAGAGGGTCAGGATGCCGATCAGGAAGCCGAAGTCCCCCACGCGGTTGCAGATGAAGGCCTTCTTGGCGGCGTCCGCGGCGGCGGACCTGGTGTACCAGTGGCCGATGAGCAGGTAGGAGGAAAGGCCCACCAGCTCCCAGAAGATGAAGGTCATGGCGATGTTGCTGGCCAGGACGATGCCCGTCATGGAGAACATGAACAGACTCAGGCAGGCGAAGTAGCGGGCCTTGGCCTTGTCGTCCGCCATGTATCCCAGGGAGAAGATATGCACCAGCAGGCCGATGCCCGTGACCACCAGCATCATGCGCGTGGAGAGGGGGTCCAGCACGAAGCCTAGGTCAATGGAGAAGACGCTGGAAATGGAAAGCCAGGTGAAGGCATCCGTTCCGGTCTTGTCCAGCAGGGCCAGGGAAAGAACGAAGGTGACCAGGCAGGAGAAGGTGGAGGTGAGGGCCGCCACGTTCGCGCGCTTTGTCAGGAAAAACCAGTTGAAAGCCGCCACGACCAGGGGCAGAAAGAGCAGGAGCCAGGTATATTGGATGTCGATGTCTAACATGTTCGTGTGAGGTTCGGGTTGCTCTTAGTCTTTCAGCGTATGAAGGTCCTGGGTGCTGACCGTGCGCCGCGCGCGGTACAGGGAAACGATCAGGGCCAGGCCGATGGCCACTTCCGCCGCGGCGATGGTCAGAACGAAGATGGACAGGGACTGGCCGTCATAGTTGGGCAGTCCCATGGAGCCCTGGGTCCGGGAGAAGGCCACCAGGGAAAGGTTGGCCGCGCTGAGCATCATTTCCAGGCACATGAAAATGACGATGATGTCGCGCCGGACGATCACCCCCACCAGGCCGATGGCAAACAGAATGCCGGAGAGGATCAGATAATGCGTAAGAGGTATCATGATGATTGGCTGTGTTGAGATGTTCGTTATTTGCCGGAGGGGCGGCGGCTCAGGACCACGACCCCAATGGAGGCCACCAGCAGGGCCAGCCCCGCGATGACCAGCGTGCGGTTGTACTTGTCAAACAGGGTGCGGCCCAGCAGGGCGGTGTCCGGAAATTCTCCGTTGTCAATCTCGGCGCGGATGGCGGTCCCTTCCGGAAAACGTTCCGCCGAGCATTGGGGGGAAATGGGAGGAAAAACCGCGAAACGGGAAGAGGATTGCATCAGATTGTCCAGTTGCTTCTTGGTTATGCAGTAGCTTGAGAACCGGGGCCCTTGTTCGCATGCCGTGTTGCACGCAGCATCGTTTTCAGGCGCATCCTGCCCGATTTTCAGATCGTTCCAGGCCTGTTCCGCGCTGGCCATCGGGCAGCGGCCGTAGTCTTTGGCGCCGGGCAGGGAGTAGATGATGCCGATGAGCTGGCCGAGGAACAGCCCTGCGATGATGACGCCCACGGCGACGGAAACGGGCCGCCGGAAGGGGGAGGTTTCCAGCTTTACGTTCAGCAGCATGATGATGAACGCGAAGAGAACCATGATAGCCCCGGCGTACACGAGGATTTGCAGAATGCCCAGGAAGTGGGCGCCCAGACCGATCATGACGGCGGCCGTCGCCCCGAAGGAGAGGGCCATCATCATGGCGGAGGAAACGGGGTTGCGCATGAAGACGACCATCAGGGACAGGATCACGGCCAGGGCCCCGAAGACGTAGAAGAGTATGTCACTGGCAAAAATGTTCATAACGTGCAGAATGTGGAGTGAAGAGTTCGGGGTGTGTTATTTGTATTGGTTCCACTTGTTGACCAGCCCCTTGCGGGTGCCGCCCAGTTCGTAAAGCCTGGCCTTGTTGTGGATGGACTGCGTCCGGTCCGTAGGGGTGAGCAGGTAGTCTTGGCTCATGAAGATGGCTTGTTCCGGGCAGGCTTCCTCGCACATGCCGCAGTAGATGCAGCGGAGCATGTCGATCTCGAATTCCTTGGGGGCTTTTTCCACCTTGTCCCAGTCGCCTTCCTTGACGGTGCCGGGCGTGATGGTGATGGCGCGGGCGGGGCAGATGAATTCGCAGAGCTGGCAGGAGACGCAGCGTTCGCGTCCGTCCTCGCCTTTCACCAGCACGGGATAGCCGCGGTAATAGGGAGGCAGGTGCTTGTCCCAGCGGAATTCCGGGTACTGCATGGTGACGCCGATTCCGGAGCCGGCCAGTTCCTTCTTGTTGCGGGACTTGCCCGCCAGAGCCAGGGCCAGGTGCTTGATGGTGATCCACAGACCGCCCAGGATGGATTGCAAGTAGAACCGCTCTCCGAAGGAAATCTTCGGGCGCTTGATCGTTTTGAAGGCCATAATATTTGTGTATCGGGATAAAGGGTTGGTTTACTTGACGAAGTACAGGATGGCGGCCGTGATGAAGATGTTGATGACGGCCAGTTCAAAGAAGACCATCCAGCCGAGCTTCATCACCTGGTCATAGCGGAAGCGGGGCAGCGTCCAGCGCACCCAGACGAAGAAGAAGGCGAAGAAGAGGAGCTTGAGCACGTAGGCGACCAGCTGGCAGAGCACCGCCACCCAGTTGGCGACGTGTTCGTTCAGCCAGCCGTCCAGGCCGAAGCCGATGGACCAGCCGCCCAGGAAGAGCGTGATGACCAGGGAGGAGCCCACCACCATGGCGGCGTATTCGCCCATGAAGAACTGCGCGAACTTCATGGAGGAGTATTCCGTGTGGTAGCCGCCCACGAGGTCCGTCTCGCATTCGGACATGTCGAAGGGGGTGCGGTTAGCTTCCGCGAAGATGGAAGTCAGGAAGATGAGGAAGCTGATGGCCACGGGCACCAGGAGAATCCAGCGCTGCCAGCTCAGACCCTCTCCCCACACGGGAAGCAGCAGCCAGCCGTTGGCCGCTTGGTATTCCACGATGTTGGACAGGTCCAGCGTGCTGTAAATCATCAGAACGGGGATGATGGACAGCCCCATGCTGATTTCATAGGAGATCATCTGCGCGGAGGAGCGCACGCCGCCCAGGAACGGGAACTTGGAGTTGGAGGACCAGCCCGCCAGCACCAGACCGTACACGGAAAGTGAGGAGATGGCGAACACCCACAGCGGCCCCACGCTCAGGTTGGCCACGGCCATGTTCACATTGCCGTAGGAGGTGTGCAGGTCTCCGGCAAAGGGGATGACGGCGGCCGTCATCAGCGGCGGGGCAAGCACCAGCATCGGGGCGATCCAGAAATAGACGCGGCGCACGAAGGGCGGCGTGAAGTCCTGTTTCAGGAACAGCTTGCCGCCGTCCACCATGGGCTGGACGAGGCCGAAGATGGGAATGTCCCGGTCCAGGCGGAAGAAGCGGCACAGGTTGGCGATCTTGCCGTCGTGGGGCAGGCCGAAGTAGTCCAGCGTCTTCTTGAACGGCAGGTCGGACTTCATGCCGAAGCGGCGGAAGATGCTCAGCGGGATGCCGGCGCGGTTGGGGCCCACGCGGTCCTGGATCCAGGCGGCCACCCGGCGTTCAATGTACACGCAGATCGGAATGAACAGGATGGTGATGGCAAAGCAGATGACGATCTTGATCAGCAGGGTGATGACGTAGAACCAGATGGGGTTGCTGAGCACCTCGTCGCAGAAGGTTAGAATCGAATCAATCATGGCGGATTAACGGGTTGTATGCGTGTGAAGTGTTGTTAGCGGGACTGGTTCCTTTCGCGTTCCACCACGGGAATGGTGACGCCCGTTTCCAGAATGGGCCGGCCGCCGTCTCCGATGGAACCCCAGGTAAGGCCGTTCAGCTCCTCGTATTCGGTGCTCATGACCGTCAGGATATCCAGGGCGGAGGAGAAGTCCTTCAGGGCGGGATTGCCGCCCAGGGCCACGGTGATGTCCCTCAGTATCTGCCAGTCGTCGCGGGAATAGCCCACGGGCCGGATGGCGCGGTTCAGGCGCTGGATGCGGCCCGCCACATTGATCATGGTTCCGAATTTTTCGGCATAGGTGACGCCGGGGAGCACCAGGTCCGCATGGCGGCCCGTTTCATTGGCGCTGTGGGCGATCATGAAGAGGTAATCCAGCTTCTTGAGGTCTTCCGGCGTGAATCCGGCTTCCGGAGCGGTGAGGTCTTCCCCCAGAGCGAGGACGGCCTTGACGGAGCCGTTGCGCACCCCTTCCCGGATGGCGTCCAGTCTGGAACCGGGTTCGATGCCCAGAACCAGCTTCGCGCCGTTCGTGTTCGGGTTGCGGTCCGCGGAAATCAGCATTCCGTCGCTTTCCCCCGTGCGGGGTACGATGTCCATCTTGTCCGTGCCGATCTGGGCGGCCAGGTGGCGCACCATGTAAAGTTCTTCATTGGTCATCCGTCCGGAGGCGATGATCGCGATTTTGTCCGGGGAAATGCGCTTGAAGGCTTCTGCGGCGGAAGCCAGGGCCGGTTCCCAGGTGGCCGGGCGGTGGGGAGCTCCGGCGTCCGTGCGGATCACGGGCTGCGGGATGCGCTGGGGAGAATTGATGTATTTGTAATTCAGTCGGTGGGAGTCCGGCATCCAGCAGGAGTTCACGGCGTCGTTCGGGCGCGGGGTGATGCGGTACACCCGGTCTTCCCTGGTCCACAGGGTGATGTTGGTGCCGGTGCCGCAGTCCACGTCAATGGTCTTGGTCTCCTTCAGGAACCAAACGCGCATCTTGAAGCGGAAGTCCTTGGAGGTCAGGGCGCCCACCGGGCAAAGGTCCACGGTGTTCAGAGAATAGTTGCTGTCCAGTTCCCGGCCGGGATAGACCGTGATGGCGTTGTACGTGCCGCGCTGGGACATCGTGAGCACTTCGTCGTGCATGATGTCGCGCATGAAGCGCACGCAGCGGCCGCAGAGCACGCAGCGTTCCTGGTCCAGGTTGACGCGCGGGCCGATGCTGAGGTTCTTGCCCTTCTTGGTTTTCTTTTCCTCGTAGCGGCCTTCAATCTGGCCGTAGTCGTTGGAGTATTCCTGAAGCTTGCATTCTCCGGCCTGGTCGCAGATGGGGCAGTCCAGCGGATGGCTGGTGAGCAGGAATTCCAGCACGCCGCGGCGCGCTTCGGCCGCCAGCGGGCTGTCCGTGCGTACGCCCATGTTTTCCGCCACCGTGTTCGCGCAGGAGATGATGGGGCGGGGCATCCACTGGATGGGCTGGAAACCCTGTTCGTCGTAGGAGGGAGTCTGCCCCGGAGCCAGCCTGGGAGGCATGCCCTGTTCCACCAGGCACATGCGGCAGGAGCCGACGACGGCCAGCTTGGGATGGTAGCAGAAGCAGGGAATCGGCACGCCCACGGAACGGCAGGCGTCTGCAATCCTGGTGCCGCGCGGGAAACGGTACCACGTGCCGTTGATCTGGACGTTCACCTTGCCTTCCGCGGCAGCGGCGTCTTTGGGGAGTTTGTAAGCTTCTTCGCTCATGATGACGTGATGGGAGGGAATGGAATTGAAACTGGGGACGTGGTGAGGTTACCGGATGAAATAGCGGCGCTGCTCCCTGCCTTCCGCAGAATGGGGCAGGCAGGCGTTGAAAGGATCCGTCAGGGCCACGAATTCCTCCTTGAACTTGGAGACCATGGCCTGGGTGGGCCAGGAGGCGGCTTCCCCAAAGGCGCAGACCGTCTTGCCTTCAAGCTGGTTGGCTACCTGGATGAGGAGGTCCACGTCCGAGGGGGCGCCCTTGCCTTCCAGAATGCGCGTGCTGAGCTTCATCATCCACGGGCATCCTTCGCGGCACGGGGTGCACTGGCCGCAGGATTCGTGGGCGTAAAAGCGGTTGATGTTGTTCAGCGCCCAGGGCATGGAGCGGGAGTCGTCCATGACGATGACCGCGCCGGAACCGGACATGGAGCCGTACTGGGCGATGCTGTCCAGGTCCAGCGGGATGTCGAAGAAGGAGATTTTGCCCGTGGTGCCGTCCGGATTCCGGGTCTTGTACTCCACGTCCGTGCGCATGACCTTGGAGGAGGAGCCGCCGGGAATGACAGCCTTGAATTCGCGGCCTTCACGGGGGCCGCCGCAGACGTCGTACAGCAGTTCGCCGAAGGTCATGGAACCGGAAACGATTTCATAATAGCCGGGGCGCCGCACGTCGCCGGAGACGCCGATGATGCGCGTGCCGGGGGAGCGTTTGGCGCCTTCCTGTCCGTAGGCTTCGCCGCCCATGGCGATGACGTGCTTTACCTGACACAGGGATTCCACGTTGTTCACGATGGTGGGGCAACCGTACAGGCCGATGGCGGCCGGAAAGTAGGGGGGCTTGATGCGGGGGTAGGGGCGCACGCCTTCCAGGGAGTTGAGCAGGGCCGTTTCCTCACCGCAGATGTAGGCGCCCGCGCCGCGGTGCAGGTGGATTTCCAGATCGTAGCCGGACCCCAGGATGTTCTTGCCCAGGAAGCCGCGTTCGCGCGCCTCCTGCAGGGCCTTGAGCATGGTTTCCGCGGCAATGGGGAATTCCTCGCGCATGTAGATGTACGCCAGGTGGGCGCCCACCGCGTAGCTGGAAATGACCATCCCCTCAATGAGCTGGTGGGGGTCCTGGTGGACGATGTAGCGGTCCTTGAAGGTGCCGGGTTCGGATTCGTCGCAGTTGCAGACCAGATAGACGGGCTTCGTGTTGTTCGGCGGGATGAAGGTCCACTTCACGCCGGTGGGGAATCCCGCGCCGCCGCGGCCGCGCAGGCCGGATTTCTTCACCTCGTCAATGACGGCCTTCGGCTCCATGCCGAGCGCCTTTTTCAACTCTTCATAGCCGCCGTCGGCCAGGTAGCAGTCAATGGACGTGTTCCACCCTTCGCGGTTGATGTTTTTAAGGATGCGGCGCGTTTCCCTGGGGTGGGGCTCTTTACCGGGAAGATAGGTAATGCTCATGGCGGGTGATCTGGTGCGTGGTGGGGAAAATTAGGCGTTCTGGTATTTGAGGATCACTTCCTCCAGCAGTTCCGGCGTGACTTTTTCATACAGGATGTCGTTGACCATCATGTTGGGGCCGAATCCGCAGTTGGCGAGGCATTCCACGCCCTCCACACTCCACAGGCCCGAGGGGCTGACGCCGATGGGGTGGTGGTGGTCGATGCTGCTCTTGTCGATTCCCAGGCGCGTGCAGATGGTGTTGAAGAGGCTGTCCGCCCCCGCCATGGCGCAGGAAAGCGTGCGGCAGACGCGGATGTGGTTCTTGCCGGGGCAGGTCTGGCGCAGGCCGGGATAGAAAGTGACCACGCCCAGCACGTGGGCAGGGGTGAGTCCCAGCTTTTCCGCCGTCCAGGTGATGGCGTCCGCGCTGATGTAGCCGAATTTCTTTTGAATCTCATGCAGAATGGGGAGAACGGCGGACTGCTGCTTGCCCTCCGGATAATGCGTGATGTATTCGCTTGCGGCGGCATCAAGTTCCGGCGTGGCTTCAAAGGCCGGGTAGAATTGTTCGCCGGGGCTGGGATGATGGGCGATGAGCGCGTCAATGGCGTTTTCAGCGTAATCGGACATGGGGATGGAAATATGTGTTAAGGTTGGCGGAAAAGGTGCGGGTTCGTGTTAGCGGTCGCATTCGCCCATCACGAAGTCAAAGGAGCCGAGAATGGCCGGAACGTCGGAAACCAGGTGCCCCGGCAGAAGCTCCGGCAGGATGGAAAGGTTGCAGAAGGAGGGGGAGCGCATGCGCAGGCGGTTGGGAAGACCGCCGCCCTTGGAATCCAGGAAGAAGCCCAGCTCTCCCTTCGGGTTTTCCGCGGCAAAGTAAACCTGGCCCGCGGGGGCGTTAACGCCCATGGTGGTGGTCATGAACTGGCGGATCAGGGATTCCATGTCCGTCAGCACTTTTTCCTTGGGCGGAAGCGTGCCTTTCTTGTCCACCACGTTGATGGGCCCCTCCGGCATGGTGGCGGCCACCTGGCGGATGATGCGCAAGGACTGGCGCATTTCCTCAATGCGGATGGTGAAACGGTCGTAGCAGTCTCCGTGTTCGCCGATCGGGACATCGAATTCGTACTGTTCGTAGCCCAGGTAGGGATTGGTCTTGCGCAGGTCGCGCTTGACGCCGCTGGCGCGCAGGTTGGCTCCGGTAAGGCCCCAGGAAAGGGCCTTTTCACGGGGAATGATGCCCACGCCCTGGAGGCGGTCGATGAAAATCTTGTTCTTGAGCAGCAGGGCTTCCGTTTCGTCAACGGTCTTTTCCGCCTGGTCGCAGAAGGCGAGCACTTCCTTCAGCATTTGCTGCGGCACGTCGCGCGTCTGGCCGCCGATGCGGGTGTAGGAGGACGTGAAGCGCGCGCCCGTAAGCTGTTCGTAAAAGTTGTGGATTTTTTCGCGTTCCTCATAGCAGTACAGGAACACGGTCATGGCGCCTACGTCCATGGCGTACACGCCCACTCCCAGAATGTGGGAGGAAAAACGGGAAAGCTCCAGGGCGAGCACGCGCAGGGCCTGGCCGCGGGGCGGAAGTTCCCAGCCCATCAGCTTTTCCACGGCGCAGGCGTAGGCGATGTTGTTGGAGAGGGGGGCCAGGTAGTCAAAACGGTCGGTGTAGGGGACGAACTGGTTGTACTGGATCGTCTCCCCGATCTTCTCCATGCCGCGGTGCAGGTGGCCCACTACGGGATCACAGCTGATGATTTCTTCGCCGTCAAGCTCCAGAACCAGGCGGAGCACGCCGTGGGTGGCGGGGTGGGAGGGGCCCACGTTCAGGGTCATCGTTTCTCCGAGCGGTTCGGATGTATTGGTGAGATAATCGGCGTTGGCGGCTGTATCTGCAACGGTGAAGGTTTTGGTGCTCGTGTTCATGGAATGTCCTGCCTGGCTGAACCTGATAATGGTGCCGGATGATTATGCCACTTCGCACCCTTCGGGCAAGCCAAATGTAAGATTTCTTGGTCTTTTCGTCATGCCTTTTTACCTAATATAGAATTAGTTTAAACTAACACAAGGGAAGGAGCAACGGGATGGCGCCGGGGAGCGGAAGAGTAATGGCCCGACAGGGAGGGGAGGATGGGAAATCAGGAATGTCCTTGCGGCATGGAGCGGTTCCTTTCCGGCGGGAAAGGGAGCAAGCCTCCGATGAATCGACAAATCCATCCCGTTTTTTACAAATCCGTTGCAAGGTCGCCGTTTTTCGGAAGGAAAGAGGTACTTCTTCCTTTGCAAGAAATTGAGCGTCAAAGGGAGAAAGATAAATTTTCTCTTTGCAGGTCCTTGCCAGTTTTGGGACCTGGAAAGGAGATGTCTTCCGTTTCCGGAAAGCCGGGATTTCTCCGGTAGGGCGGACCAAAAGCCGTGCGGGAGGGAGGCCTTGTCGGCAGTCGGGAACGGCTTTTCTTTTCCAGACTCTCTCCGTTGGCGTGAATCCGGAACGTTAATCGGCAAAGGAGGCGGCCTTCAACCTTTTCTCCGGCGGGGTAGCGTTGCCTTTCCGGCGGACACGCCGTGAGCGGAGTCTGTCATTTGACGAGGTTTCCGGGAATGAAATGCATTTCCTGTTCCGCAATCCCGAATTGCCAGGTGGCCGTTTGCCAGATGTTGCCGCCGGGAACCTTCCACCGTACCTGGACGGTGACCGGGCTGATGCGCAGGGGACGGGAGGGTGCCCATTTCAGGACTTTTTCCCTGGCGTCATACTTGGCATTTACCAGGCCGAAACCGGAGACGCGCATCTCCATGTCCTTGGGATTGAGCTGCGGTTCCCGTGCAAGGGAAATGGAAATGTCCGGATTCTGGTTGCGGACCACGGTGTTGGCTGCCGGGAAGACGGGCTGGGCGGGAGCCGGATAGGACCCCAGCCCCTGTTCATGGCCTGCGGGAGCGGGGGAGGGCGTCTCCGGCGCGCTGGGAGTATTGAAATTCACGGCTCTGGTGAACGTCTTGGGATCCTTGCCGAACACCATGTAACGGTGAATTCTCCAGCGGTCCGTATCCTTGGTCACTTTTCTGGGAATGACGGTAAACGCCGCCCGGAAGCCGGCTTCCTCCGCCTTGGTGATCATCTCCGGCAGGACGAAACCGCCCGGGTAGCAATAGGCTTCCACGTCGGAACCGGGGAATCTCTCCTGGAGAATTTTCCTGGATTCCCCTATTTCTTTGGCGGCCAGGTCCAGGACGGCCTGCGTGCCCTTTCTCTGGGCTGCGCGCCAGGACCTGGGGTACAGGTGGCTGACGGAATGGCTGCCCAGAGTGGCTCCGTTGTTCAGCATTTCCTGAATCTGCTCCCGGCTCATGGCGGACCCGCGGCCTGTGATGAACTTGGTGTAGGGGAAAACGGTGAAGGGAATTTTCATTTCCCGGAGAATGGGGTAGGCGTCCGTGTAAACGCTCTTCCAGCCGTCGTCAATGGTGATCAGGACGCACTTGGCGGGCAGTTGCTTGTCGCCCAGTTTCCAGTCCAGGAAATCTTTCATGGTGATGATGGGCACGCCTGCGGTTTTCAGCGCCTGCATCTGGGCCCGGAACGTGTCCGTATTCATGCGCATCTCCGTGGCGGGCAGCGTGCGGCTGAAATCATGGTAGCCCAGGATGGCCACCCGTGTTTCATGCTGAGGGACGGGAACGGGAGAAAAGGCGGAGGGCGGAATGGAAGGGGTGGCCTGGGATGGGAGCTGGAGGTGCGTCTCGCCGGGAATGGGTTCCGCATTCGGGATGGATTCGTCCGGCGCGGACGGAGCCGCCGTTTCTCCGGGGATGGGCTCGGCCATGGGAATATCTTCATCCCTGCGGTTGGCTTCAATCAGTTCCCGGACGGGCACGATGCCTGCTGCGGGGTCCCCCTTGATGGTGCCGCCCGTCACTGGTCCGGGTGCGAGCGGCAGGGGTGTCATGGGAGGCAGTTCGGGCGGAAGCTCCGCACAGGCGACACCGGCTGAGATCATGAGAACGGAAAGAAAACCAAGGGCGGAGCGCATATCTGCAACTACTATTTTTGAGAGTCCTGTTCAATCTTAAACTCCGGCAGGCATGACAGCCGTTCCTTTTCGTTTCACTGCCCGTTCTCTCTCTGCGGATTTTTCCGTTTTCCGTGCATGCTCTCCTTAAAAAGCGTGCAGACTCATTTTCCGCTCGCTCAAAAAAGTGGACATGTTTAGTCTGTGCGCAGACATGAGCAGCATTTGTCATTTTACCAAAGCTCTGACACTCCGTTTTGGTCGGCTTGCCGCAGTGGCGGCAGCCGTCTTTTTCATGGCCGCCGGAGCGGGAGAGGCTGCCGTGCGTGCGGCGGAGCCCGCCTATCCCGCCACGGAAATTGGAGGAGAATCCCAATACAGCCATTTCCCGATTCCGCTCAGCCAGTACAAGCAGCTGCCCCCGGACGCCAGCCTGTCCCAGGTGCTCAGCGAACGCAACGAACAGTCCGGCGGCTTCAACCTGGCCGTGACGCTGGTATTCCTGGGCGCCATCATACATACGTTCCTGGCGGGGCGCTTTGAACGCTACTCCCACAAGCTGGCTCTGCGCTACAAGGAAAAGCTGAAGGAATCCAACTTCCGCGTGATGCATCCGGAAGAACGGCTGCCGGTCTCCTTTGCCTCCGCCATCTTTCATTTCCTGGGGGAAGTGGAAGCCGTGTTCGGCATTTGGATCATCCCCTTCATGTTCGTGTGCTGGAAATACTATTCCTTTGAAGACTTTTCAGCCTACTTGAATTACGACTGCTCGTTCACGGAGCCCATGTTTGTGATGATCATCATGATCATCGCTTCCTCCCGCCCCATCTTCAAGCTGGCGGAATCCGTAGTCAACTGCGGCGCCAGACTGGGGAAGGCCACTCCAGGCGCCTGGTGGATTTCCGTCATGTGTCTGGCCCCGCTACTGGGTTCCCTGATTACGGAACCGGCCGCCATGACGATCGGCGCGCTGATCCTGAGCAAGAAATTCTATGACCTCAAGCCCAAGCGCTCCCTGATGTACGCCACGCTGGGCCTGCTGTTCGTGAACATCTCCATCGGCGGAACCCTGACTCACTTTGCCGCCCCTCCCGTCGTGATGGTTGCGGAAAAATGGGACTGGGGCCTGGCGCACATGATCCAGCATTTCGGCTGGAAAGCCGTGTGCGCCATCATCATATCCAACCTGATCTATTTCCTGATGTTCCGCAAGGAATTTGCCCGTCTGGCCACCCAGCAGCGCGAATTCAGCGAGTTTGACGATGCCATCCCCCAGTCCTGGGAAGACCGCAACGATCGGATTCCCGTGTGGGTGACGCTGGCGCACGTGTGCTTCCTGACCTGGACGGTGCTTTTCTCCCATGAACCGGTGATGTTCATCGGCAGTTTCCTCTTCTTCATCGGCTTTACGGTTGCCACGCCGCAGTACCAGAACCAGATGTCCCTGCGCGTTCCGATGATGGTGGGCTTCTTCCTGGCCGGGCTGGTGATTCTGGGCGGCGTGCAGGCCTGGTGGCTGGAACCGGTGCTGACGCGCCTGGGGGACTACGCCATGATCGGCGCCACCCTGCTGACGGCGTTCAACGACAATGCCGCCGTCACCTTCCTGGCTTCCACCGTTCCCAACCTGCCGGAGGCCGTCAAATATTCCGTGGTGGCCGGCGCTGTGACGGGCGGCGGCCTGACGGTGATCGCCAACGCCCCCAACCCGGCGGGGCAGGCCATTCTGGGCAAATACTTCAAGGGAATCAATCCCCTGTGGCTGTTCACGTGGGCGGCCCTCCCCACGGCGATCGTGTTCATCTTCTTCACCTGTTTCGGCCATTGAACGCCGAATCCTGATTGACTCTTATGTTTACCGGACTTGTTGAAACAACTGGAACCGTGGTGGGGTTCACCCCCATTGACGGCGGAGCCAGGCTGACGCTGGACATTCCTTTCGGCAGCGAACTCTCCCTGGGAGATTCCGTGGCCGTGAACGGATGCTGCCTGACGGTGGATGCCCTGGATGGGAACCGCGTTTCCTTCGACCTGCTTTCCCAGACCATCCGGGTGACCAGCTTAGGGAATCTGAAACCCGGCAGCCTGGTGAATCTGGAACGCGCCATGTCCGCCATGGACCGTTTCGGCGGCCACTTTGTGATGGGGCACGTGGACAACACCGGAACGATCGCGGCGCTGGAACCCGTGGGGCAGGATCACAGGCTGGAAGTGCGCATCCCCGATGAACTGGCCCGCTACTGTATCGACAAGGGCTCCATCACCATTGACGGCATTTCCCTGACGATTGCCAATCTCAACGGAACCTTGCTGGAATTCTGGATTACCCCTCATACCTTCGGCCGTACCAATCTTCAGGACGCCGCTGTAGGACAGCCCGTAAACCTGGAAGTGGACATGCTGGCCAAATACGTGGAAAAGCTGTTCACGGCCCGTGAAAGCGCAGGCATTTGATGTCCCCAAATGGTGAACTGTTCCCTGTTTATACAAGCCAGTAGGTGATCATGGGCAGAATAATACTGGCGGCGATCAGCGTATTGACGATGAGCAGCAGCAGGTAAAAGACGCCTATGGTCTTATTCATCTTCCCGTTCCAGTAACTCCGGAAATGGTACAGGGCATGGAAATACAGCAGGAAATTGATGGTCATGTAGGAATATTCCGCGATTCGGCTCATGAAGCCGGCCAGATACAGTCCCATGATCAGGGCCGCCAGCGGATAGCCCAGAAGGCTTAATACCCAGGCTCCCGTGAGCAGGTTTTTCCAGTCGTCGCTGTTTTTTCTCCCGTCGTTTTCTTTTATGGCCGTGTCCGCGGGATTATACGCGGGCCGTTGATGCCCTCAGTCCTCCTTTGGCCGTCACCCATTTCCCCCGTTTGATTACTTTGTCAAACGTGAGTCCGCGGCGTTCCGCGGACGCCTTCGTTTCCTCCCACTGGGAGGCCAGAATACCGGAAATGACCAGCACGGCATTTTGCTTCATGGCTGTGATGATGCGCGGAAAAGCCTTCTGCAGAATGGTGGAAAACAGGTTGGCGACAACCAGGTCGCCCTTTTGCCCGGCCGTGGGAGTCCATTCAAACACGTCCCCCACAAACAAATCCAGCCGGGTATCGGTAATGCCGTTGCGTTCCATGTTGTGCCGGGCCACTTCAATGGCCATCGGGTCGAAGTCGAAGGCGGCGGCGCGGGCCGCCCCCAGTTCCAGCGCGGCCATGGCCAGCACGGCGGTGCCGCAGCCGATGTCCGTCATGCTCCAGTCCGTTCCCTTGCGGGACTTGGCAAAGTCGCAGATGAAGCGCAGGCAGGCGGATGTGGTGGCATGGTCTCCGGTGCCGAAGGCCATTTCCGCCGGGACGCTCAGGATGCGGCGTTTGGGAAACTGCTGTTGCAGGGCTTTCAGCTTTTCGGCATCCGTTTGTTCCGTGATGAGCAGGGAATCCCTGATTTTCAGGGGAGGGCGCGGCTCCCTGTTTTGCGCCGCTACCCAGTCCTGTGTCTTGACTTCCCGGACGGACCCTCCGAAATGTTCTTTCAATATAAGGGCATCTTGTTCCGTATCGCAGTAAACGACAATTCTGATAGTTTTGCCCCCCTTGATTTGCGTAATGACGGCATTCGGATTTCCGGCAATGCGTTCGCTCCAGGCGTCTTCCCATTTGGCGGCGGACAATTTGTTCCAGCTCCAGCTCATGGTGTGAGTATGAAGACTTTTTTCTTTGGAGGCAAGAATGGATGCGGAAAGGGAAGCTGCTTGGAATTATTTTGATGAAGGCTCTCCGCATTCGGACAGGAAAGTATGATGAAGAGTCCGGTATTTTTCCTGGATTTCCTACAGAAGAAACTGCAGTTCAAAACATGATTTCTATTATGGAGCTTCATTGGCGGATTTGGAATCCGGAGTCAAGCTACGATTCTGAAGAAAAATCATTTGGACAAATTCTTCCTTGTTTTCCTCCATGCCGAATGCCCGGAAATGGCGGCATTCCGGCTTTGGCAGTGGAAACATTTCCGAAGCACAGGGAAGGGAAAATGCTCCTTCGTTTTTTGCTGTCCGGGACTTTGCAAGGAGCTGATTTATTTGGTCTCATGCATTTATGGCACTTCTGCAGGGACGGAAGGTGTATGCCGGACCATGGAAGCCTGAAACTCTGATTCACCGGTACACCTGCCTGTTTCTCCCCTTGAGAAATGCGTTTCGGATTCCAAATCCGTTAAAGATCGCCCGTACGGTATTGATGTACTTTTGTTTATTCTAACGAGATCCAAAATAATGATAAAAATATTATTGATAAGCGCCCGCAGATTGATGTTCGGTTCCGCGTCCTCAGCCTCTCTTGCTTGGAATGGCGGGAAATCCTGTGTTTGGGTGAGCCGGAAACCTGATTAATACAGGGACGGGCGACGTCCTGTCCTTCCTGCTTTCCGGAATCTGGCACAGCCTCTCCTAGCCTGCCGGGGCAGGCTTTCCTGGCGTTCCGGCTCAGGAGAGGACGAGCCCGCATCCTTTTTGCGTGCCGGGCGGAGCATATTTTCCGGGGTTTTTCCCGGCGTCCCGTTAAAGCGATTTGCCGTTGGGCCACATCAGCATCCGTTTCAGGAAGCGTTCGTTGTTCACGGTCACCTTCGGGAAAATGCGCTTGCTGGATGCCTTGAGTGCGTTGATGGCGTCTTCCCCCTGGAGCGGCGTGCGGTCGGAATCGTCAATGATGGAGCGCAGCCATGCGGTCTGCGGCATGGAACAGGCTTCCACGGCCTTGAAGGGCATGCGTTCCCTCCAGTTGGTGCCTCCGGTGGTGCCGGGAATGTTCAGGCGCTTGTTGATATCGAACAGGGCGGGCCAGAGAATGGCGGAATAACGGGATTTGGAGCGGAACAGGGCACGGTACATGGCCGTCTTGATCTCCAGATTCCAGTAGGACATCCAGGTTTCCGGCTGCATGCCGCAGTAGTCGGCAAACCATTTCAGCAGGCGCGCGCCGTCTTCCGCTTCCTTGATGATGTGTTCCTGTTCCGGATTGGCGGGAGTTTTGGGAACGCCCCCCATCCACAGATTCAGCTTGCGGGCGCGTTCGATCTTGGCATAGCTGTCGTTCCACGTCTGCATGAGCGTTTCAAAATCATGCGTGCCGAACGCGGCGAAAGAGCATTCGTGATATTCCTTGCCCAGGATAATGGAGCCGTCCGGCTTGATTTCCCAATGGGGAATCTTGAAGCCGGGAATGTCAAGCTGGCGCATGTTCGGGCGCACATAGTCCGGCACGCAGCCCAGGTCTTCTCCCACCACGCTGACGCCGGGGGCGGCGGACAACACAAGGCGCAGGTACAAGTCTCCATCCGCCAGATTCATGTTGCGCTCCCACGCCTGGTCGTCGCCGCGCGGCTTGAAGGCGGGCAGGCGGCCTCCGGTTCTTTCGGCGGCCTGCTCCTGTGTCAGGGGCAGGAAAACGTCGTTCTCCGTGGGTTTCCATGGGAAGGCGTAAATGCGGTAAAAGCCCAGGATGTGGTCGATCCTGTACATGCTGAAAATCTTGGTGCAGTACTTCACCCTGCGGCGCCACCAGGCGAAATTGTCCTGGGCCATCACGTCCCACTTGTACAGGGGAATGCCCCAGTTCTGGCCCCATTTGGCCGTAAACGGGTCCGCGGCATAATTGCCTTCCGCCGGAGCGCCGCCGCACCAGTCCGTGTTGAACAGATGGCGCTCAAAGAAAACGTCGGAACTGGACAGGGAAACGCCGATGGGAATATCCCCCATCAGCTTCACGTTGCGTTCGTCCGCATAAATTCGGATGAATTCCCACTGCTTCTCGCAGAGCCATTGAAGCCAGCGGGAGAAATCCTTCTCTTCCTCGTAGTCGGAGGCAATGGCCTTGGCGCGCGCCGGGTCCTGTTCCGGCCAGTGCCACCAGATCGCCGTGCCGAACAGGTCGCAGAGCACCTGGAAGCATACGAAGTCTTCCAGCCAGCTTCCCTGTTCCTTCACCCATTCCCGGAACTTGGGCATGATGCCCGCATATTCCGGCTTGGTCCGGAAATTGTGCCACGCGCCGCGCAGAATCCACATCTTCCAGGAGCGGACCTTGGGGTAGTCCACCAGGTCCGGGCCGGAAGGCTGTTCCCAGGGCGGCGTGTCTTCCGTCTCGTTAAAGACGCGTTCCTCCAGGCCGGGTACGGTCCAGGGTTCCAGGGAAAGGTACAGGGGTTCCAGCGCAATGGAACTGATGGCGGAATAGGGGGAGGGGCATTCGTCCCGGCCCAAGGCATTGACGGGCAGCAACTGAAGAAATCCCACATGAGCGTCTGCCGCCCAGTCTATCCACTGGCGCAGGGCCGTCAGATCCCCGATGCCGTGGTCATTATTGCGGCGCAGGGAAAACAAAGGCAGAACGACGCCGGCTAGTCTCTTTTCATCCATAGCAGATTTTCTGGTGCGAGCCCTCATCCGCCGTGGAACATGGTTCGGAGACAGGCTGGAAAAGAAAGTAGCATTCCAAAGGGGAAAGCGGCAAGTCTAATGCGCATGCATACGCCCTGATGTGTGGCAGTGCCATGAGCCGCTTATGAAGGAGGGTGGAACATGAAATTTCTGCTTTCCTAGGAAGGGGACTGTGATTATGATGCGGGACAATGAAACTTGCATTGCTTCCTTCCGCTCTGTTGCTGGTGCTGGCATCCTGCAGTACGAACAAGCACGTGAATCCGTGGGAACGCCAGAGTTCCGCCCTTGACCCGGTAGGCATCACATCCAAGAAAATGGCGGCGAAGGCCAATGCGGAACAGGCTGTTTACAAGCCGGGGGATTCCGTCACCTTCAAGAAGGAAAAACTGGTGGTATTTGAGCAGAATCCCGAGAACAGCTTCTCCACCAGCGGGAAAGTCATGAGCGGGTCCGGTTCCGCGAAAGTGCTTGTCTGCGGTGAACTGTTCGCCAAGGTGGAATTTGAGGACGGGCGGCAGGGGTATGTAAGTCTTTCGGAAATCGTCAATCCGCAGGAAGCCATGGGATTCTTCCCCGTTTCCGGTACCGATATGTTCGGCCAGGACGGCGGTCTGCTGCCGCTGCCCGCCAATATGGGCGCCGTCAGCCCGGAAGCCGCAGCCGCTTCCCGGGAACTGGATTTGAATACTTCCCTGGTCCCCGTCCAGCCGGGAAATTCCGGTTCTCCGGCTCCCTCCGTCATTCCCCGCCCGTCGCCCGCACCTGTGGAAAACATGCCGCTGCCCGAATCCAGCGTGAAGCAGTGACGCGCCTTTGGGGCAGAGATGGAGCATTCAGGGGCTGACTGCTGAAGATTGTGGAAAGCCGTGGTATTTGGAAAAAGCGGCTTTCGGCCTTTAGTATTTAATCTTCAGTATTTGAATCTAGCCGTCTTGTACGGTTATTCCGCCGTCAGCTCATAGGCCGCGGCATCCGTCACCGTGACCGTTGCAAATTCGCCCACGGGCAGCGTGAGAGGAACGGAAACGGTCCCGTCAATGTCCGGGGCGTCCCACTCCGTTCTGGCCGTGCCGGGAGCATCTACCAAAACCCGGATTTGCTGGCCGATCTGCTTTTGGCCGATCTCCGAAGCAATGCGCGTGAGAAGCATGGTCGCCTCATTGTAGCGGCGCGCCTTCGTGCGGTAGTGGACTTGGTCTGGCATGTTGTAGGCCCTGGTTCCCTCTTCCCGTGAAAAGGTGAAAATGCCGGCGCGTTCAAAGCGGAATTCCTCGATGAACTCCATCAGTTCCTGATGGTCGTCTTCCGTCTCTCCGGGGAAGCCGGTGATGAACGTCGTGCGGATGGCGATGCCGGGCACGGCCTTCCGGATGCCCCTGAGAAGGTTGCGGATGTAGTCCCCGTCCGTCACGCGCTGCATGGCGTTGAGCATGTTGTCGGAAATATGCTGAAGGGGAATGTCCACGTACCGCGCCACCTTCGGGCTTTCCGCGATGGCGGCTGTCAGTTCGTCGCTCCAGTGGGCGGGGTGGGTGTAAAGCAGGCGGATCCAGAATTCCCCTTCAATCGCATTCAGGGCGCGGATCAGGGAGGCCAGGGATTCCCCGCGGGAGGAATCCACCGCGCTGCGGCGGTTCGGGCGCGCGTCCGTCCACTTGTCCATGCCGTAATAGGTGATATCCTGGGCAATAAGGTTGATTTCCTTCACGCCGGCCCTGATCAGGGCTTCCGCCTCGCGCACCACGTCCTCCTGGGAGCGGCTGCGGTGGCGTCCGCGGATCATCGGAATGATGCAGTAGGCGCATCCGTGGTTGCAGCCCTCCGCTATCTTGATGTAGGCGGTGTGGGGAGGTGTCAGGCGGTAGCGCGGCGTTTCCCAGTCCGGAACGTACTTGCATTTGCCTTCCACGAAATTCTTGTTCCGCACGGTCCGGTTCATCACTTCCATGATGATCTCCGGCAGGCGGGTGATCTGGTCCGGGCCGATGAAGGCGTCCACCTCCGGCAGCAGGGCGGGAAGTTCCTTGTGGAAACGCTGGGACAGGCATCCCGCCACAATCAGCTTCTGGTTTTCCGGATAGGTTCCGCTTTCCCTGGCGCGCACCACATCCAGAATGGCGTCTATGGCTTCCTGCTTGGCTTGGTCGATGAACGCGCAGGTATTGACCACCATCACGTCCGCCAGTTCCGCGTCCGGCGTCATCGTCATGCCCGCCTTCTGCAGGTGACCGATCATGATTTCGGAATCGATCAAATTCTTGGGACAACCCAGGGAAATGAGTCCAACGGTGAGAGACATGGCAGTAGTGGAAAAGAGTGATGCGGATTATTCCCCGGCGGGGGATTCGTCCCTGACGACGACGAGGTCGAACGGACGTATGTCCACGACGCGCACAGGGGTACCCTTAATCAGTATGCCTTGTCGAGAGAAAACCTCGCATATTTCGCCATTGATCATGGCCTTGCCGTTGGGCTTCAGTTCCGTGACGGCGTTTCCCCGGTCTCCGACCTGGACGCGCGTGATGCTCACGGCCTCCCCGGCGGGGCCGCCGCTTACGGTGGCGTTGGTCACGCGGCGCATCAGCACGGAATCAGGCAGGTACTTCATCAGGATGGTGATGACAATGGCGCCGCCCGTCAAGCCCAGCACCAGCTTCAGCAGGGGAACGCCCAGGACCAGGGCGACGGTGTTGAAGTCTTCCCACTGGCCTCCGCGGATGACGTTGTCCCATTCCCAGGAACTGATCATGCCGCCGAACAGGGCCAGGAAGATGCAGATGCCGCCCGCAATGGCGGCGATGAACGTGCCGGGAATGACGAAAAACTCCACACACAGCAGAATGACCCCCAGCACGAGCAGGGCGGCCGTTTCATATCCGGCTAGGTTCCCGGCGATGTTGTTGCCGAAAAAGAACAGGGCGAACGCGGCAATGGCCACGATGCCCCCGATACCGAATCCCGGCGTCTTGAACTCCATGTAAATGCCGCCGATGCCCAGCAGAATCAGGAGGGGGGAGGCCCACGCAATCCACAGGCCGATCTTTTCAAAGGCGGTAGGCACTGCCGTGACCACGGGGGCATCCACTTTCTCCTGCGCCAGCAGGTCCGCCACGGAGGTGGCCGTTCCCTGGGCCAGCAGGGGCTTTCCGTCATCCAGCCGGGTGGTGGCCTCCTTGCCCGTCAGGGTCAGCAGGGCTCCCTTTTCCAGCTTGACGGGGCCGAACTCCTGCACCTCTTCGGACGGAATCATCATGGCCTTGATCACTTCCGGGCGGTATCCCTTCTCCGTCACTACGGAACGCGTGAAGGCCCAGAAGGCGCTCTCCGCCTTCTTGCGCATCACGGGGTCCATCTCCTCCCCGGAGGAAGTGATGATGCCCGCCGCCCCGATGGAGGAAACGGGAGCCATGTAAATCTTGTCGCACGCCGCGGAAATGAGGGCCCCCGCGGACATTGCCTTGGGGTTCACGTAGGCATAAGTGGGGATGGTCAGCGGCTGGATGCTCTTCATCATCATCTCGCTGGTTTCCCAGGCCAGGCCGCCCGGCGTGTTCATCTCAAACACCACGGCGCGGGCCTGTTCCTTCTGCGCCCGTTCCAGAATGCGGTTCATGAAGCCGAAGCTTTGCTTGCTGGTCAGGGCGTCCTCCCCCACGGGAATGAGGACAACCTTGTCGCGGAAAGATTCTTCCGCGGCCGCCCGGAACGGAGCGCCCGCAAACAAAGCCAGAAAAGCCAGCAACAGGAGGTGGATGTGCTTCATGGTAAAATGCTATCACGGCGGGTCTTTTTTCTCAATGGGGAAATGCATCCTCCCTGCCATGATGGCTGCGTTGGAAATGGCGGCTTCCGGAAACCGGGTGAGGGTCCGGTTTTAAAGGGACGCAGTCTGAAGCTTGGGATGATTCAAGCGCCTGATGGAAGGAGCTTCTCTTCTGTCTCCTTGTATCAAGCCGGTTCTTGTGATAGTCTGGGCGGGCCGTATGGGAAGGATTGATGAAGACAGCATCAGGCGCGTTCTGGAAGCCACTGACATTGTGGATGTGGTAGGCTCCTATCTGTCCCTGAAGCGCGCCGGGTCCCGCTGGAAGGCGTGCTGTCCGTTCCATAATGAAAAAACGCCGTCCTTCATCGTGGACCAGACCAGGCAGAACTTCAAATGCTTCGGCTGCGGGGAAGGGGGGTCCGCGATCACCTTCGTGATGAAGATGGAAAACCTGGGCTTTGCAGACACTGTCCGGCGTCTGGCGGAAAAGGCTGGCATCACCCTGGTGGAGGAAGTGTACGACGCCGCTGAGGAAAAACGCCGCAAGGCGCGCACGGCTTTGCTGGTAGCCCACAAAAAGGCGGCGGATTTTTTTCACAAGCTGCTCCTGCGCTCCCCAAAAGCGGCGGAAGCCAGGGCCTACCTGAATTCCCGCGGCTACGGCGCGGAGATGGCCAAACGCTGGCAGGTGGGCTGGGCCCCGGATTCCTCCCGCGAGTTCCTGGCATGGGCGAGGAAGGAAGGAATTACGGACCAGGTGCTGATTGACTCCGGCCTTGCCAACCGGGGGGAACGCGGGGATATCTACGCCCGTTTCCGGGACAGGCTCATGTTCCCCATCAACAACGTGTACGGAGAGTGCGTGGCCTTTTCCGGCCGCATCCTGCGGCCCCAGGAGAATGCAGGCAAATACGTCAACTCCCCTGAAACGGCCATCTTTAAGAAAGGGGACGTCGTGTTCGCTCTGGACAAGGCCCGCGGTCCGATGGGCAAAAGCGGAAAGGCCCTCCTGTGCGAAGGGCAGATCGACGTCATCGCCTGCCATGAAGCCGGGCTGTCTTTTGCCGTCGCTCCGCTGGGAACGGCATTTACGCCGGAGCATGCCCGGACGCTTTCCCGTTATGCGTCCCAAATTGTGCTGTGTTTTGACGCGGACAAGGCGGGAATGGCTGCGGCGGACCGCGCTTTCCGGGAACTGGCCCCTCTGGGCAAGGATGTTTATCTGGTGAACCTGCCGCCGGGAGACGACCCGGATTCCTTCATGAAGAGGGAAGGGCGGGAATCTTTCACGGCGATGGTGGAACAGGCCAGGCCCTTCTTCGAGGTGCGCGTGGAGCGTGCCAAAAGCCAGGGCCTGCTGGAAGACGCAGGAGCCAGCGCCTCCTTTGCACGGGACATGACGGCCCTGCTGGCCTGCATGAGCGATCCGGTGGCCCGTGACCTGGCCACGACGGACCTCGCCACGCGGATGCGCATGACCATCGGCAATTTGCGCAGCGCCGTGAAGACGGCCGGACGCCGCAAGGAGCGCGAACAAGTGCGTGCCGCGGACCGGGCCGGGGAAGCTGCCGGAAATGCGCCGGAAGAACTGCCGCCCGTAAAGATGAACCGCGCCGTGGCCGTTTTATGCGAACTGGCCCTGCAGAATGCGCAGGCGCAGGAGCTGATCGTGGACCGCATTGAAGAATTGCTGGAGCCGATGCGCCTGCTGCCGGGCGGGGGCATCCTGAAAAAAATCCTGGCCCGCATGCCGAAGCCGGACAATCCGGCCTCCATCCACGCGTTTCTGGAATCCCTGCCTCAGCCGGAGAAGGACGCCCTGGCCATGCTCAGTCTGGACCCCATCCCCATTGCGGACGTAAGCCGGTGCGTGCAGGAGGCCTGTTCCGGCATCGCAAAGGCGGCACTGGAAAAGCACATTGCCTCCCTGATGGCGGAAATTGCGGACCCCTCCACGGATGCTGCAAGAAGGGTGGAATTATCGAAACTTAGTGTTGACTTGAAACGTCTTTTGGGTACAATGTAACGCCTCGATACCTGCGGGTGTTGATATAATGGTGAATTGTGCCCTCTTCCTTTCAAGATATGTCCAAATCCGGTGACCCATCCTCCTCTTCTCCCAAGAAGACCTCTGCCAGCAAAAAAGCTTCCGAAACCAGGGAAAAAGTAGCGGCCAAACCTGCCGCCAAAGCTTCCAAACCCGCCCCGAAGGCGGCTCCCGCCAAAAAAACTGCTGCCAAGCCATCCGCTCCTGCGGCTGCTAAAAAGGCGGCGCCAGCGGCTAAATCCACGGCCAAGGCTCCCAAGGCGGTGCCTGCTGCTTCCGCCGCCAAACCCGCGGAAAAGAAGGCCCCGGTCAAAAAGGCCGCTCCCGTTCCCGCCAAGAAGGCCCCCGCAAAGGCGGCAGAAAAGAAGCCGGCGAAACCTGCCAAACCCGCGTCCAAGCCTTCCAAGAATGAAACTCCCAAAAAATTGAGCGAAATTCTGGAAGAGGAACGCAAGAAGGCCGCCAGCCGCAAGATCACGAACCCGATTGACGCTCCGGAAATCCAGGAAAAAATCCGCGAACTGATTAAGCTTGCCAAGGAACAGGGCTACCTGACCTTTGACGACATTAACGATTCCCTTCCGAACGACATCGTAGACCAGCAGGATTACGAGGCCATCATGGACCGCCTGCGCAGCATGGCGTTCGACATCATCGACGCTTCCGACGTGGACAGCTACACGGACCGCACCCGCATCAATACGGAGGAAGAGGATGAAGAGGAAAAGCTGGAAGCCAAGATGGATATTCTGGACGACCCCGTCCGCATGTACCTCAAGCAGATGGGGCAGGTCTCCCTGCTCACCCGTGAAGAGGAAGTGGCCATCTCCAAGAGGATTGAGGACGCGGAACAGAACGTCCAGCGCTCCGTCCACCGCTTCGGCTTCATCGCCAACGCCTATCTGGACGTGGCCTACCGGCTGCTTGACAATGAGGAACGCTTTGACCGCGTGATTCTGGACAAGAAGATCGACTCGCGGGAACGCTACATGAAGGGCCTGGCCCAGCTTTGCGCCCAGATCCAGCAGACGCACCAGGACGCCTCAAGCGCCTTCCGCAAGCTGTACCGCAGCAAGGAAGCGGCCAAGGCCGTCAAGGCCCGCCAGGCTGAATTCGACAAAATCACCGGCGTTCTGGTGAAGCTGTTCGGCCGCCTGTACTTCAAGCACAAGGTGATTGAAGATTTCTGCTCCGTGATTGACGAAGCCCGCGACCGCGTGCTGCGCCTGCAGAAAAAGATTGAAAAAGACCCCGGCAACAAGGAACTCAAGGAGCACCTTGCGGAACTGGAACTGCGCATGTGGATGACGGCGGATGAAATGGGCGAAGCCTACCAGGAACTCAGGAAATGGCTCCGCGAGGCCCGCAAGGCCAAGGATGAAATGGTGGAAGCCAACTTGCGCCTGGTCATCTCCATTGCCAAAAAATACACCAACCGCGGCCTTTCCTTCCTGGACTTGATTCAGGAGGGCAACATGGGCCTCATGAAGGCGGTGGAAAAATTCGAATACCGCCGCGGCTATAAATTCTCCACGTACGCCACCTGGTGGATTCGCCAGGCCATCACCCGTTCCATTGCGGATCAGGCCCGCACCATCCGCATTCCCGTACACATGATTGAAACCATCAACAAATTGATGCGCGTTCAAAAGCAGCTGGTGCAGGAATACGGGCGCGAACCTACGCCGGAGGAAATCGCGGAAGAAATCCACCTCCCCGTGGAGCGCGTGCGCTCCGTGCTGAAAATGGCCCAGCAGCCCATTTCCCTCCAGGCTCCGGTGGGCGACTCCGACGATACCTCCTTCGGCGACTTCATTGAAGACAAGGCGGCGGAAAATCCCATGGAGGAAGCCTCCTTCTCCTTCCTGAAAGAAAAAATCAAGGACGTGCTGGACACCCTCACGGACCGCGAACGCGAAGTCATTGAACAACGCTTCGGCCTCCGGGACGGCAGTCCCCGCACCCTGGAGGAAGTAGGGCGCCAGTTCAGCGTCACCCGCGAACGCATCCGCCAGATTGAAGCCAAGGCCTTGCGGAAGCTGCGCCACCCCACGCGCATCAGCAAGATCAAGGGCTTCCTGGAAATGACGGAATCCTGACCGGATTTGCGCCACATGCCGTGCTAGGCTCACGGGTCATGAAGACCCGCCTAGCCGCGGCATGCGGCATTTTTATTTTATTGGCTTCCTGCTCAGGGAGCAAGGAATTCAAGCCTGAATTCAACCAGCCTTTGCAGCCCGTGATGCAGCCGGGCTTTGTTTATGTGGACCGGGTGGCCCCCCTCGTTCGGACCAATCTTAAATACGCCGGATATGACAACTTTGTGGGGCGTCCGCTGGACGGCTACCACGGCAAGCGGGCTATTTTGCGCACCCAGGCGGCCCAGGCGTTGAAAAAGGTATCGGAAGACTTGTACAAACAGGGGTATCTTCTGGAAATCTATGATGCCTACCGTCCCCATACCGCCGTGCTGGATATTTGCAGGTGGGGCAGGGATGCCGGAGACCAGAAGATGAAGGCGCGCTATTACCCGAACATTGACAAGTCCAGAGTCTTCGGTGACCACTACGTGCGCGACTTCTCGGAACATTCCCGCGGCGTGGCTGTGGATGCCACTCTGCTGTATGCTAAAACAGGAAAGCCCGTGGACATGGGCGGCCATCATGACCTGCTGGACCCTAGCTCCGCCACGGAAAGCCCCCTGGTGACCCCGTTCCAGCACCGGAACCGGATGATTCTGAAAAAGGCATTTGAGAAACAGGGCTTTGCCAACTATTCCCCGGAATGGTGGCACTACCGTCTGCTGAATGAACCTGCGCCCTCCTTGCATTATTACTTCCCGGTATGGGACGGCATGGCCGCGCGGTAGGCACGGATACTTCCGCTGTCACGGACGCGCATTTTATCCTTTGATTTTTTCCCGGTGGAAATAGGATAACGGAATACTGTAAAATTTGACCAGATGAAAGAAGAACGTTTTCATGATTCCTCCCTCCGGCCTGAGTCCTACCGCTGGGCCGCGGTGATAGCCCTTCCTCTTCGCCTGGTGGTGGGTTGGACGTATTTCTCCGCTTTCTGGCGCCGCCTGGTTCTGGAAAACAAGTTGATTCCGGATGATCCAGGGTATATCGGCGTCAAATTCAACCATTTTCTTCCCAATGCGCTGGGCATCAAGCCGGTCATTGAATATCTGGTGACGCATCCGTCCGAACTCTGGTGGTTTATGGCGGCATTTACTATCATTGAATGCTTGGTAGGGCTGATGCTCATGCTGGGGCTGCTGACGCGTCTGGCGGCCGTAGGAGTTTTCTCCCTGGCGCTGGGGATTCTGCTGGGTTCCGGGTGGCTGGGAACCACCTGCCTGGATGAATGGCAGATAGGCATTCTGGGGATGTGCGCCGGGCTTCTCCTCTTCCTGACGGGGGGCGGTTCCTGTTCGCTGGACGGCAGGCTGGCGCAGCTTCCGTGCTGTGCGCGCCGGGCTTCCTTGTTTGCGTGGGTGGCGTCCGGTCCGCTGCCGCTGGGGTACCGGAAGCTGGCGAAGGTTTCTATCTGGTCCGCCGTGTTCATGATGTTCGTCACGCTGGGAACCAACCAGTTTTTCCATGGCGGGGTCTGGGGGCCGCTCCATAACAAATCCGTGAAACCGCTGCTGGAAGTCAGCGGGGCCTCCCTCTCCGGGGATGGCCTGCGCTTCAACGTATACCGCACGGAGGGCGTGGACACCTACGGTTCCTTCCTGGTCCGCGTCCGGCTGACGGACGGACAGGGAAATACCCTGTGGAAGATGGAGGCGGACGAGCTTTCCGCCCTCCCACCTTCCGCTATTGAAAACAGTTTTATCGCGCGGATCAAGCCGGGAGCTTTCGGTTTGGTTCTACCGCTGGGGGCGAAGGCTGGCGTAACGCTTCCCGTCACGTTGCCCGTGGTTTCAGTAGGTCCGGTCTCCGTCGTGCTGACGGATGTGAGCGGCAAGGAGTGGTCCGCTCCGGTCCGGAAGGCCGGTGGTGCATGAGGCCGCCCCGGAAGAAGGAGAAAGGCACAATAAGGATAAGAACCCCCGTGGGGAAAATTTTTCCGGGCGATAAGCGTGTATGATTTCTTCAAGAACAAGCAATACAGTTTCTTCGCCAAGCCCGAAGGATGGAATGACATGCCCATTCATCCGAAAGTCCCTTGAATAAGCAATAAATTATCCTTGGGGTAAATTCGACGGGCCGGACTGTTTAAGTCCGGCCTGTTTTTATTAACGGTTTTCTTGAGAATCCATTGATAAGACATCCTCCCAATGAATCGGAAATATCCGTTAATCCCATTTTTTCGTAAATTCTTTCCATTCCTTTTCCAGATCCTCATTCTTCGCGCCGTTCAGGTGCTCGTTTCCTTTTTGTGTGAAAGATATTTGTGCCTGGGGAATCGTAAACGGAAAATAATGGCTGATCGTCGTCGTTCCCTCCTTTTGCCACTTGGTACTTTCCAGCACGACGGTTAGCCCTTTTTCGTCCAGCAGGATTCCTTTTTTGGGAAAATCCGTCCAGACTGCATACTTGGCAATGGGAACCATCCTTCCCTGTGCGTTTCTTCTTACGCACCAGAACGTATAGCAAAGCACGCCCGATGCCGTCTCGTCGTAAATAACGGCCAGGGAGCGGTCATCATTCCAGACAATGGGTTTTGATGAAATATCTTGAAATACCATGGAACAAAAATCCATGTCCGGTAGGAAATCATCTTTAGGGTCTTTTACAGGCGGAGGCGTGGAGGGGACGCTTTCTTCGCTGTTTCCGTTCATGGGGCACAGCATGGCTGTTCCCGCAAGCAAGTATATTACCAGGCTTTTCATCGTATCTTATATAAAATTGTCATTAAAATGGTTTTTCTGAGTAAACCATTATCCCGTATTAGATACGATAAATGATTGGGAAGCAAGGTTATTTCCCGCTTCACGGAAATTCGTCGGAAGAAGCCTCATCCCCTTTAGCAGGAATTTCTGCCTGCTGATAATCAATAGAGAATCCAATTTCAACAGCTGCGAATTCAAGGCCTTTCGGCGTCGGAAGAGACTCTGGTCGTTCCGTGATGGATCGAATGTTCCGGTCGCTGGGAGCTGTTTAGCTGTTCGTATGGAATTTTCATGATTCAGACCCTAAAAAAGCCGTTCCGCCGGAGAGGCGGAACGGCTGAAAGCATGTTGGACACAGGGGGTTAGTGGGGCAGGCGGAAGTTGCGGTTGAAGGCGGAAACTTCCTTCTTGAGCTGGTTAAAGCCTTCCGGGTTGGGGCAAACTTGTTCGCCCACGTGCAGGGCCAGCGCCCGCGCGATGAATTCCGCCACCTGTTCCACGTCTTTTTCCTTCATGCCGCGGGTGGTTACGGCGGGAGTGCCGATGCGGATGCCGGAGGGCTTCATGGGGGAGCCCGTGTCAAACGGGATGGCGTTCTTGTTCACGGTGATGCCCACGCGGTCCAGGGCTTCCTGAGCGTCTGCGCCGTTGATTCCCTTGTTGCGGAGGTCCACCATGAATACGTGGTTGTCCGTACCGTTGGAAACGATGCGGAAGCCCAGTTCCGTCATTTTTTTGGACATGGCCCGGGCGTTTTTCACGACTTGGACGGCGTAGTCCTTGAATTCCGGTTTCAGGGCTTCGCCAAAGCAGGCGGCCTTGGCGGCGATGACGTGCATGAGCGGACCGCCCTGCATGCCGGGGAAGACGGCTGCGTCAATCTTTTTGGCGTATTCCTCCTTGCAGATGATGAAGCCGCCGCGGGGGCCGCGCAGGGACTTGTGCGTGGTGGATGCCACAAAGTCAGCATGGGGAACCGGGTTGGGGTGTTGTCCCCCGGCCACGAGACCGGCTATGTGGGCCATGTCAACAAAGAGGTAGGCCCCGCAGGCCCTGGCGATTTTCGCCATGCGTTCAAAGTCGATCGTGCGGGAATAGGCGCTGGCGCCGGCCGTGATCATGTTGGGCTTCACTTCCATGGCCAGTTTTTCCAAGGCGTCATAGTCAATGGCCTCCGATTCCTGGGAGACTCCGTAATGCACGACATTGTACAGCTTGCCGGAGAAGTTGGCGCGGTGGCCGTGGGTGAGATGGCCGCCGTGGGAAAGATCCATGGTCAGGATGGTGTCCCCGGGCTTCAGGACGGAAAAGTAAACGGCCATGTTGGCCTGGGAGCCGGAATGGGGCTGCACGTTGGCGTGCTCTCCGCCGAAGAGTTTCAGCACGCGGTCAATGGCAAGCTGCTCCACCTTGTCCACCACTTCGCAGCCGCCGTACCAGCGCTTGCCGGGATAGCCTTCCGCGTATTTGTTGGTCAGCAGGGAACCCTGGGCTTCCCGCACGGAGGGGGAGGCGAAGTTTTCCGAGGCGATCAGTTCGATGTTGTTGCTCTGGCGGCGCCCTTCTTCTTCAATGAAGGCAGCCAGTTCCGGATCACTCCATTGCAGGGGGCTGCCGGAGGATTTGATGACGCGGCGTTCATGGCGACCGCCTTCGAAGTCGGCGTGCAGCCACGCATCCAGCACGTCTTCCACGCTTTCATTGTCCACGTAGGCGGAAGCCAGGCAGAGCAGGTTGGAATTGTTGTGCTGGCGGGAAAGGGCCGCGGCTGGAGCCGTGCGGCAAAGGGCGGCGCGCACGCCTACCCAGCGGTTGGCGGCAATGCTCATGCCGATGCCGGAGCGGCAGATCAGGATGCCGCGTTCATTGGTGCCGTCAGCAATGCTGCTTGCGACCGCATTGGCGTAGTCGGAATAATCGCAGGAATTCTTGGTTTCCGTACCCATGTCGGTCACTTCATGACCCCATGCCTTGAGGAGCTCTACTATGGTTTCCTTGAGGTCGACTCCGGCGTGATCGGAGCCGATGGCAATTTTAAATGTCGTATTCATGATGGTGCATATTGCTGGCGGGAAAATATTCTGCCTCATTTCTTTCCGGCTGGCAAGTCCGGGATGAAGAATTGAATCATTCCATTTTAAAGCTTCCGAAAGCGCCGTTTGAATAATGAAAAGCACCCCGGATTCTGGCGGAAACCGGGGCGCTTTTCAAAGAGCAGGGATCTCTCCCTTATTTTGTGGAAGTTTGCTGTTTCAGCATGTCCTGGACAATGTTGATGCCTTCCCGGAGTTCGGGATCCAGGCCGGAGGGGTATTCCGGGGAATCGTCCAGTTCCGCCGTGGGGTCTTCCGCCACGTGCATGAACTGTTCATTGTCCTTTTCAGGATTGGCCAGGGGCAGTTCGGGCGCGTTGATGTCGTCCAGCGTCAGGCGGTAGATTTTGTACTTCGCGGCGTCGTCCTTGGCCATCTGCGCAAAGCGGGTTTTCCGCTCCTGGTTGATGGATTTGCGGCGCTCTTCCAGAGAGGCGTTTTCCTGCTCGCGCACCTTTTTGTTCAGGGAGAGCTTGTTGTCCTTGATGCGCTGCTTCATCATGGCGATGTCTTCCTTGGCAATCTGGAGGTCGCGGTCCTTTTCCACGCGTTCGGCGCTGGCCGCTTTCAGGGCGGGGAGCATGCCGGCGATGGCGGAGTCCTTCTTGTAATTGTGGCAGGGGGGAATCTGGTCGTAGGGCATGGCGTAGTCCAGAATTTCCTCTCCCAGTTCAAAGGCCGCCGTGGCGGTGGGAAGCTGGATGTCGCTTTCCACGCCCTTCAACTGCGTGGAGCCGCCCGGCACCCGGTAGAACTTCTGCGTGGTGACTTTCAGCAGGCCGGCCCGGTCCCTAGCGGAGAAGTAGGGCAGGTACTGCCCGATGTCCACTGGCTGCTGCACGGTTCCCTTGCCGAAGGTGGAGGTGTCCCCCACAATGACGGCGCGGCCGTAGTCCTGAAGGGCGGCGGCGAGAATTTCCGAGGCGGAGGCGCTGAGCTTGTTGATCAGCACCACAATGGGGCCCTTGAAGAGTTTTTCACGGTTGTTGGCGGTTTTCACGTCCACGTTGCCGCGGGTGTCCTTGATCTGCACCACGGGGCCGCGCCCGGTGAAAAATCCGGTCATCAGGCGCACCTCTTCCAGGGAGCCGCCGCCGTTGTTGCGGAGGTCGATCACGAGGCCGTCCACTTTTTCCCTGTTCATCCGTTCCAGGAGCTTCTTGACGTCCGCGGCGCAGCGGCGATCGCCGCCGTCCATGTCCGCATAGAAGGAAGGAAGGCTCAGCACGCCGATGCGGTTCTGGCCGTCCGGAGCACCGTTCAGTTCAATAATTTCCGCTTTGGCCAGTTCGTCCTTCAACGGCACCTTGGAGCGGGTCAGCGTGATGATTTTGGCCTGTCCGGGAGCGTCCGCCGGTTCCACCTTCAGGCGGATCTGGGAGTTTTCCGAGCCGCGGATCATATCCACCACCTTGTCCAGCTTCATGAACAGGATGTCCACCATCTCTCCGGTGTTGTTGGAGTCAATGGCCACGATGCGGTCGTTGAGCTTGAGTTCTCCGGATTTGTCCGCCGGGCCTCCCACGACAATTCCGTTGATCTTCGTGGAGCCGTCGTCCTCGCCGCCCAGCAGGGCGCCGATGCCGGTAAGTTCCGGGCTCATGGAAATTTTGAAGCGGTCCACCTGGCGGGCGCCCATGTAGTCCGTGTGGGGATCGTAGGTCAGGGCCACCGCGCTCAGCAGGGTTTCCGCCACGTCTTCCAGGTCCGTTTCCTGGATATTGCGCTGAATGCGCTCATAGCGCATGAGGAGCTTTTCTTCCACGGGCTTTTCATTGGCCAGCGGATCGGGCTTGTTCTGTTCCTTGGCCAGGCGCGCCACGGTCTCGCGGCGCAGGGTCTCGGACAGGAGCTGTTCCTCTACCATGTCTTTCCAGACCTGCTGCATTTCCGCTTCATCCTTGGGCCAGGAGTCGATCTTGCGGCGGGAGCGTTCAATGGTCTTGTCCTGCGTGAACGTAAAGCCGCCCTGTTTCAGCAGATCGCGCGCATAGGCAATGCGCTGCATGGCGCGCTGGCGGTACAGAGCGTGCATGGCCTTGGCCGCGTCCATCATCTGGCCGGACATCAGGTAGTCGTCCAATTCCCTGCCGTACTTCTTCTTCAGGGCGTCCACATCCTGCTGAGTGAAGAAAATCTTGCTGGGGTCCACCTTGCGCAGATAGGTTTCCAGAAACTTGTTGGAAAGGTCGTCGCTGAATTCCTTGCGGGAAAAGTGGAAGTTCTGAAGCAGCAGGGACATTTGCTTGCCTACCTGGTTGAAATCGGTGGCCGCTGAGGCGCAGGAAGTGATGGCTGCCGCGGCAAGGGCCGAAAACGCTGTAAGTCTGATCCAACGGAATGAGTGCGTGTTCATGGGGGAAAAATGGTGCGTAATCCCTCCATTCCCGGAGGGATGTATTGCTGGGTTGTAAGTGTTACTGATTTGCGTGTGAATGTCTATCTCATAAAACGTCCACATGACGCTATTTTTGCCGGCATTCCCGGAAGCCTTTTAAAATGGGGAAAATGGGACTCTTTCGCATGTATGAAAAAAATAACGGGGGAAAAGGCCGTGTCTTCCTGTTCCGGCACCCCTTCCGTATGACGGCTTTCCGGAGGAAGCCGTTGCGCTGAGCCAATTCAGTATTGAGGTCAGGGACGTTTTCTGTACACTTTGCGCGAGTATGACCACACCACCCCGGGAAAATGCCCCTGCCGGAAGCAAGATGCGCGTGCTGTTCCAGCGTTTGTTCAGCACTCTTGTCCTGCTGGGCCTGCTGGCCGGCGCCCTGGTCTGGAACCGTGAAGCCGGTTATTACGGGCTGGTCTGCATCTTCTGCATCCTGACCGCGTGGGAATGGCGCCACATGCTCATCCGGTCCGGCAAGGCGGGGCAGGCCCGTTTGAGTTTCCTGTTCGGGGCGGCTTATCCGGTGCTGTTGTCCGTGGCGTGTTTTTTCAACAAATTCCGCCTCACGATGCGGGATGAATTCAGGATGATGCCGGACCCCCTGCTGCTGGGTGTGGCGGCTCCGGTGATCCTGGTCGTGGTGGCCTTCATCCGGGAGATGAATCGTCCCGTCGTCGGGAGTCGCGCGCTCCGCTCCGTCGCTACCACGCTGTTGTCTTTCATTTATCCCGGCTGGCTGTTCGCCTTCGCCATTCCCGCCATCCATCTGGGCTACCTGGAGGCGGGGGCCGAGTCTCCGCGCATTGTGATGATGGTGTTGTGGGTGATCCTGGTGACGAAGATGACCGATATTTTCGCCTACGTCAGCGGACTGCTGCTGGGGGGAAAATTCTTCACTAAAAAATTAATTCCCCATATCAGTCCCAAAAAAACGTGGGAGGGCATCATCGGCTCCTGGCTGTTGACGAATGCTGCGGGGATAGGCCTGGTATTTCCGATGTTCGGCACGGCGTCGCTTTCTCCGGCATCCGTCCTGATGCTGGTGCTGGGTATCACCCTCATTTTTATTCTGGCCGTTTATGGGGATTTGGCGGGCTCCCTGGTCAAGCGCAGCCTGTCCGTGAAAGATTCGGGCTCCCTGCTGCCGGGCATAGGCGGCCTCTTCGATCTCATTGACAGTCCGTCCTTCACCGTCCCGTTCCTGTGTCTTCTGATGATGACGGTAGTGTATTGAGCGGAAGAGCCGGACAAGAAAAAAATTGTAAAGCCGCATGTCTGGTACGTCCCTTCCCATTGAGGAAATCCGCGGGGAATTTCTGGAGGCCCTGAAGGGGGCGTCCCCCCGCATTCTGCTGAAAGCGCCCACGGGTTCCGGGAAATCCACCGGAATTCCTCCGATGATGGATGACGCGGGGCTGGGGGAAAACGGCCTCATCGTCGTCGTTCAGCCGCGCCGGATGGCGGCCCGCCTGCTGGCCCGGCACGTAGCCAGGCTGCGCGGCTCGGAACTGGGGCGGGAAGTAGGGTACATGGTTCGTTTTGAGCGGCACATATCCTCCCGTACCCGTATTGCGTACGTGACGGACGGCGTACTGGAACGCTGGCTGACGGACCGCCCCTGCCTGGAAGGGGTGAGCGCAGTGGTCTTCGACGAATTCCATGAACGGAGTCTTTCCGGGGACTTGTCTCTGGGGCGTGTGCTGGACCTTCAGGAAGGCCCGCGGCCGGACCTGGCCGTGGTGGTGATGTCCGCCACGCTGGAAATGTCCGGCCTGAGGGAATACATGGGGGAATCCTGCCGGGAGCTGGAAGCCTGCGGGCGGCAGTACCCGGTGGAAATCAAGTACCGTCCTTCCCGGCCGGTCAGCGACGGCCGGGGAAGGGTGGCGCCGCCGTCCGTCTGGGACCAGGCCGCGGAAGCTGTCCGTGAGGCAGTGAAGGATGCCGCTTGCGGAGACATTCTCCTGTTCATGCCGGGCGTTTACGAAATCCGGCGCACGGTGGAACTGCTGGAGGGAAAACCGTGGCTGGGGGGCTGGGACATTTTCCCCCTGTACGGGGCATTGAGTCCGGAACAGCAGAACCGCGCGGTGGAAAAGGGAGAGCGGCCGCGCGTCATCGTCTCTACGAATGTGGCGGAAACCTCCCTGACGATCGAGGGTGTGAGAACCGTCATTGACACCGGATGGGTGCGCCAGTCCGGATGGGACCCATACCGGGGCATGGACACCCTGCACCTGGTCAGGATTTCAAAGGCGTCCGCCGCCCAGCGCGCGGGCCGTGCGGGCCGCGTGGCGGAAGGCCGCTGCTTCCGGCTGTGGAATGAGGCCGAACAGGCGAAGAAGGTGGAATTCGACCCTCCGGAGTGTTTCCGGGTGGACTTGTCCGGAGCCGTTTTGAACCTGTGTTCCTGGGGTGTGGCGGACCCGGAGGAATTCCGCTGGCTGGACAGGCCGGACCCTCTGGTTCTTCAGCGGGCGCGCCATCTCCTTGCCTCCTTGGGAGCCGTGGACGGGGAGGGACGCCTGACAGAGACGGGCAGGAGGATGACGGCATTTCCGCTGCCGCCTCGGCTGGCCCGCCTGATTGTGGCCGGGCAGGATGAACGGTGTGTGGTGGAACTGGCCGCCATTGCGGCGCTGATGCAGGGGGAAGGCGTGGAAGCGAAGGGCGGCCTGAACGATGATCTGCGGGATTCCGGCGACTATACGGACTTTCAGGCGGAATGGCGTGCCGTGGGGAAGGCCCTGGATTCCCATTTTGATGCGGGAGTGTGCGGCCGCCTGGGCATTTCCGCCCGCAGTGCGCGGGAAGTGTGGATGGCTTACCGGCAGTTGCTGTCCATCGGCAGCCGCGGGCATTCACGGGAAGTGCCGGAGCCGGATTTTCTAGCGGCGCGTTCTTCCGTCGCCCGGGCATTAATGGAAGGATTTGCGGACCATGTGGGCGTCCGGAACGGAGTGGCGGCCAACACGTGCCGCATGGCGGGCGGCGTGGGCGGCAGGCTGTCCGACGGCAGCGTGGCCTTGCGCGGCCTGCACTTTGTGGCCGCGGAAATGGCGGAACTGTCCGGAAAGGCGGTGGAAACCCGCATAGGCCGCTGCACGCTCATCACCCCGGAAGAATTGCGCGCCGTATGGCCGGAACGTTTTTCGGGCGGGGAGGCGGCCGTTTTTGACTCCGGCCTGCGCCGCGTGCGCTTGCACCAGCGCCTGATGTATGAAGACCTGGTGCTGGAAGACCGCGACCGCGGGGATGCCCCGGCGGAACTGGCCGCTCCCATTCTGGCGGAAAAAGTGGTGGACGGCACCTTGAAGCTGGTAAAGTGGGACCACGCCGTGGAGCAGTGGATACGCCGTCTGAACGGCCTGAGCCGCTGGATGCCGGAGCTGGAACTGCCCCTGTTCGGGGAAGAAGACAAGCTGGTGGCCATCGCCATGGTCTGTGAAGGCGCCGTGGGATACAAGGACATCAAGGAGCGGGAGATCATGCCCGTGCTCCGGGACTGGCTTTCCGGCTGGCAGGCGAAGGCGCTGGACGACTACGCCCCGGTAAGCCTCACGCTCCCCAACGGGCAGCATGCCAAAGTCCGGTATGAGGAGGATTCCACGCCGGTGATCGGCCTGACGGTGCAGAGATTGTTCGGCGTGGCGGAATCCCCCCGCATTGCGCGCGGCGCCGTGACCGTGAAAGTGGAAGTACTGGCCCCCAGCCAGAGGCCGTGGCAGGTGACCGGCTCCCTGGAAAGTTTCTGGCGCAACGGGTACGGCCAGATGAAAAAAGACTTGGCCGGGCGCTACCCCCGGCACCGGTGGCCGGACCCCTCCGAATTGGACTTTCCGCGTTCCTCCCGCTGACGGTCCGGGAAGGGTGAATTTTCTGTAACAAAACAGTGGCAAAATCTCCCTTTTCCGTGTAAAGAGGCGGTGGTGCAGCTCGCGGACGCCCTCCGCCCACCATACACAAGAGACAGTTATGGACTCAATTTACTGGATTATTATCGTAGCCCTGCTGCTTCTGGCGGCGTTTGACTTGATCAATGGCGTCGCGAATGACGCCGTCAACTTCCTCAACTCCGCCATCGGTTCCAAGGCCGCCCCCGTCCGGGCGATTCTTGCCGTGGCCTCCATCGGCGTCCTGGTGGGCGCGTGTTTTTCCGGGGGCATGATGGAAGTGGCCCGTAACGGCATCTTCCATCCCAACATGTTCAGCTACCATGAAGTGATGCTGCTGTTCCTGGGGGTGATGATCAGCGAGGTGATTCTTCTGGACACCTTCAATACATTCGGCCTGCCCACCTCCACCACGGTTTCCCTGGTATTCGGCATTCTCGGCGCTGCCGTGGCCACGGCCCTTTTCAAAATTTCCAAGCTCCATATGACGGAAACGGTGTGGGACTTCATCAACACGGACAAGGCGTTTGAAATCGTCACCGGCATTCTTCTCTCCGTAGCCATCGCCTTCACGGTGGGTACCATCGTCATGTGGATTTCCCGCCTGGCGTTCACATTCAAATACCAGTCCCGCTTCAAATGGTTCGGCTGCTTCTGGTGCGGCATTGCCATGACGGCCATCGCCTACTTTGCGGTATTCAAGGGATTGAAGGAATCCACCCTGCTGGACCGCGGCATGATTGCCTACATTGACCAGAATTTGGGGCTGGCGGTCCTGGCCGCCTTCGCAGGCTTCTCCCTGCTCATGTTCCTGCTTCAGCACCTGTTCATGACCAATATCCTGCGCCTGACCGTCCTGGCGGGAACCTTTTCCCTGGCCCTGGCGTTTGCGGGCAATGACCTGGTCAACTTCATCGGCGTTTTCATGGGCGGCCTGGACTCCTTCCAGTACGCCCGGGGCGTGGTGGCGGACGGCGGAAGTACGGCCTCCATCACTGCCATGGAATGCCTGATGCCCGGCAAGGGCGGTCCCGTGAACCATTACATTCTCTTTGCGGCGGGCTGCATGATGATCTTTGCGCTGTGGTTCTCCAAAAAGGCCAAGACGGTCATCGCCACCGGCGTGGAACTCTCCCGGCAGGGGGAGGGCGGCATTGAGCGCTTCGGTTCCGTGCCTCCGGCCCGCGCCATCGTGCGCAGCGCCATTGCCCTGGGGCGCGGTGTGAAAAAACTTATTCCCGCCCGCATGCTGGTGCGCATGAACCACCAGTGGGACCCTGCTCCCCAGCCCCTGAATCCCAAGGACCGCGTCGCGTTTGACCTGATCCGCGCCACCGTGAACCTGACCGTGGCTTCCCTGCTGATCGCCTGGGCCACCGGCAAGCAGCTTCCGCTCTCCACCACGTATGTGACGTTCATGGTAGCCATGGGTTCCTCTCTGGCGGACAAGGCATGGGGAAGGGAAAGCGCCGTTTACCGGGTTACCGGCGTGCTTACGGTCATTTCCGGCTGGTTCATGACGGGCCTGGCTGCCTTCACGCTGGCCGCCATCATGGCTACGGTGCTGCATTACGGCCAGGTATATGCCATCTTCGGCCTGCTGGCGCTGGTGGCCGTCATTCTGGTGAAATCTACCGTCATGCACCGCAAGCGGGAAAACAAGCTTTCCACCGAACGGTTCGACCAGATCACGGAGGAAAACATTCTGGACGTGTGCAGCCACCAGATCGTGGACAGCACGCTCAAGCTCCGGGAAATATACAACGACACCGTGGAAAACTTCTTCCAGGGAGACCGCAAGGCGCTCAAGGAAATGTCGGAAGCCGCGGAACGCCTGGCCCTCACCAGCAGCGAGCACCACAAGTACGACATCCTTCCCATCCTTTACAAGATGCAGTCCCGTTCCCTGGACATGGGCTATCACTTTGTCCAGGCGCTGGAACATTTGAATGAAGCCACGCAGAGCCTGGCCCAGTTCTCCGAATCCATCTTTACCTATGTGGACAACAACCATACGCCTTTTACCATTGACCAGGTGGGCGACTTGAGGGAAGTTCACACGGCCCTGATGAAACTGCTGGACGAATACTGCAAAATGCTCCAGACGGGAACCTACACCCAGTTCGACTACACGATGGTGGCGCAGGAGCAACTGCTCCAGCTTGTGGCCAAGGCCACCAAGCGTCAGATCAAGAGAACCCAGCGCAACCAGACGCGCACGCGTTCCTCCCTGCTTTATCTGAACATGCTCAATGAAATGAGATTCATGGCTGTCCAGGTGCGCGCCCTGACGAATGATGAAAGAAATTTTGTGGCGGCGTAAGCGGGATATTTGAGGGAGGGGAACGGCCCTCCCTTGTTTTCTTCAGGAAAGGCGGGATAGTGTTGAATCATTTTTTTCCCGGTTATTTTGACAGAAAAGAATCATTCGGCAACGGAGAGAACGGATCCCCTTTTCTTTTTTGAACAGCATTGATTTCACAATGAATTAAGGGAAACGGCTGCGGAAAAAATCTGCCGCCGTTTTTCCATTCAGAGATATTGTTTCAAGCTTGTGTCATACAAAAAAGAGAAATGTTTGAACATATTCGCTTCCCGGCTGTCTCACCCATAACGGTTACGATCCGGATGCAGTGAAAGAGAGAGCACTTCATCCACCAAGGATCTCTCCGTCTTCATAGGTAGTTAGTTGAACAGCAGCCCCGGCGAAGTGATTCGCCGGGGTTTGTTCGTTTTTAAGGCAGGATTCTCATGAAGTTGGGTGAAAATAGCCGTCAGGTACTCAGCCTGCCATGACGTTGTGGAAAAAATCTGTACGGGGACATTTGCCGTCTATGATAAATAGGCCGCAGCTGTTCCTTTCGGAATAAATCGATATTTGTGATCGTCCGGAGGTTGTCAAAGACTGCTGTGGTGTGACAAAAATCTTTTCCTGTGAGGGAAAAAGATGCTTCTTTTCCGCTATTCATGTGGAAAAACATATTTCCGGCGGAGCATTTCACAGGAATGCATGAATTGCCGCCCATTGATGGCTCCTGTAAGGAAAAAGGGGGGGGACGGCAGGAATATATCCGGGAAGGAATGCGGTGGATACTGTCCCTGGAAACGGAACAGGGCATGGGGATGTGCCGGAGATTTTACGGATTGGAGGAAATGGCAGGTGTGTTTTTGCCTGAACGGTTTCATCATGAATTGTCGTTACGTTTGATTGACGCGGAGTATCTGTCAGGGCATAGTGGCGCGGTATGAAGAGAGTGCTTTGCGTGATCGCCGGTACATGCGGTTTGCTCGGATGGGCTTCTGCGGACGAGATAGGCATGAAGAATGTCCTGTCCGTCTGGAACAGCAGGCAGGCGGACTGGGAATCTGCGTTCAAGATAGCTGAGACGGACGCGAAAAGGGCGGAACTGCTGAAAAGCCAGCCGGACGCCGTGTCCGCAGCCAGGGACTTGTGGAGGCAGGTGGGTCGCGATCTCTCCAAGCCTTATGCCCTTCCGGCCATTGTCTGGTTCCTGGACCATCCGCAGGCCCTTGAGAAAGCATTTCCCAACGGAGATGCTGCCAGGAAAATCGTCTTGAACTGCCTGAATGCCCTGGAAAACAACATGGTGATGGAAAAGGGAGCGGGACAGGCGGCTCACGCGCTGAGCAATTCGCGCGATTTGCGCTGCCGCACTATCCTGGAAAAGATCAAGGATATGAACCAGTTCCCGGAAGATCAGGGGCTGGCTTCCCTGGGGCTGGCGATGGTCATGAAGGAAAGTTCCGGGATGCAACAGGATGACTCCCGCCTTGTCGCCGCCAGAGGCAGGCTTCTGAAGGACGCCATCATCAAGTGCTACGATGCCAAATTCGGCCCCGTTCCCGTCCAGGACCTGGTCAAGGAGGAACTGTATGAAATCCTCAATCTCAACATCGGCCAGACGGGGCCTAAAATCAAATTGCCTTCCTCCGCTACCGGAACCTGGGTGGAAATTCCCTCCGGAGACAAGCCCGTTCTGCTGGTTTTCTGGGACCCCCGGGATGCCATGTCCGTCAAGTTTTTGGAAAAGGCGGCCTCCCTGCGCAAGGAATTTCCGGGGATGACGGTGATGCCCATAGCTCCGGTTTCCGAAGAAGGGGTGAAAAAGGCCCTGCTGAATTTGAATCTGGACATACCCTCCCTGGTGGACGCCCAGGCGGTTGCATTCAAGGATTACCGCGTGGCCCATACTCCCCGGGTATATCTGCTGGACCCCAAGGGGAAGATTTTGATGCGGGGCACCCCGGATATGCTGTTTGACGCCAATCTTTATGCCGCCATGAACACATTCGGAGAAAAGGCGGATGAAAAAGCTCCCCAGGCTCCTCCGGCCGCACCTGCCTCCGTGATCCCGGAAAGAATCAATTCACCGGATACGCGTGTTCCCGCGTCCCGTCCGGTCCCGGCTTCACGGCAGCTCGTCCGTCCGGCGGCTCCGGCGGCGCCTCCCGTATCCGCTCCCCCTCTGCGTCCCATTCCGGAATAGCCGTTCCATGGAAAGAACCCCGATGAGAGCGGCGGCAGAAGCCGTGGCGCGGTCATTGGCCCGGGCCGGGCACCTGGTGTATTTTGCCGGGGGATGCGTTCGGGACCGGCTGATGGGGTATCCCGTGAAGGATATAGACATTGCCACTTCCGCCCGGCCTGACGAAGTCTTGCGCCTTTTTCCCGGTTCATGGGAGGTGGGCGCCGCCTTCGGCGTAGTGCTGGTTCTTCACAAGGGCTTTTGCTTTGAGGTGGCCACGTTCAGAAGGGACGGAAATTACAGCGACGGCCGCCGACCGGACGCCGTCTATTTTACGGATGCGCGTGAAGACGCCCGGCGCCGTGACTTCACGATGAACGGCCTGTTTGAAGAACCTTTTTCCGACCCTCCCGGCGGCATCGTGGATTATGTGGATGGCGTGGCGGACATTGAGGCGGGAATTCTGCGGGCGATCGGGAATCCGGACTGCCGCTTTGAGGAAGATTCCCTGCGCCTGATGCGGGCGGTCCGCTTTGCCGTCACCCGGGAAGTGGCCATGGAAGCGGAAACGTACGCGTCCGTTTGCAGGAACTCCAGCCTGCTGGCCCGGATAGCTCCGGAACGCATCCGGGAGGAGCTGGACAGGATACTGCTGGCTCCGCGCAGGAAGGCAGGGGTGGAAATGCTGGTGAAAACGGGACTCATGAAACACATCATCCCGGAAGTGTATGCAATGGTGGATTGTGGGCAGCCCCCCCAGTGGCACCCGGAAGGGGATGTGTACACGCATACCCTGATGATGCTGGAAGCGCTGGGGACGGACGGAGGCCCCGTTTCCCTGGAACTGGCCCTGGCCGTGCTGCTACATGACATCGGCAAACCTGCCTGCCGGGAGGTGGATGAAACGGGAAGAATCCGTTTTTCCGGTCATGACAAGGAAGGCGCCGCGCTGGCCCGTGTCATTTTGCGGAGGCTGAAATACTCCAATGCCGTGGTGGATGCCGTGGCGGACATGGTGGAGCGCCACATGCGCTTCATGCATGTCCGGCAGATGAAGAAATCCACCCTGAGAATGTTCATGAATTCCCCCTTCTTCCGGGACGAACTGGAGCTGCACCGGCTGGATTGCCTTTCCTCCAATGGATTGATGGATAATTGGCAATTCGTCCGGGACGCCAGGGAATCCTACCGGCAGGAACCCCTGGTGCCGCCTCCCCTGGTGACCGGGCGCGACCTGATGGCTCTGGGATTTTCTCCGGGACCGGATTTCAAAAAATGGCTTTCCCATATCCAGGAACTTCAACTGGAAGGCACGCTGCGGAACAGGAGGGAGGCCTTGCTGCGGCTGGGCCAAATTGCCCCGGTGGATCAGAATACACTTGCAGAGTACCTGGAAAAACTAGCATTATAAACGGACTCCCTTCCTGCGGAAGGAAGAGGGCATCGCCTGTCCCCTTCTTTTTCGGGGAAGGGCTGCATCAAGTCATTTCAATTCATGCGTCCGGTCATCTATCAACTGTTTGTCCGCCACTTTTCCAACATGGAAATGCACGGAGTGGACTGGGGAAGTCGGGAGGAAAACGGCTGCGGCACATTTAACGGGGTAACAGACAAGGCTCTGCGGGAAATTGCCAGGATGGGCTTTACCCACATCTGGCTGACGGGCGTGCTGAGGCATGCCACGCAGACGGCCCACCCCGGGCTGCCCGCGCAGCCGGAATCCATCGTGAAAGGGCTGGCCGGCAGTCCTTATGCGGTTCTGGATTACTTTGATGTGGACCCTGACCTGGGGTCCGTTACGGAATTGAGGATGGAGGAATTCAAGGCCCTGGTCAGGCGGTGCCGGACCGTGGGACTGGTGCCTCTCATGGACTTTGTCCCCAACCATGTCTCCCGCGCCTACCTGGCGGACTGGGACGGCCATGACGACTTTGGAGAAGGGGACGACCACCATACCTTTTTTTCACCGGAGCAGGGATATTTCTACCTCACTTCCAACAGCCCCGGCGACGGCCCCCCCCTGCGCCTCCCGGACGGGCTGTTCGAAGGGGAGATGACTTTCGGCAGGGTGACGGGAAATAATGCGGTGACGTGGGAGCCGGACCGGTGCGACTGGTATGAAACGGTCAAGCTCAATTACGGCTATAACTTTCTGGCGGGGCTTCCAGCCCTGCGCCTGTTGCCGGACTGGACAAGTCCCAAGCAGAAGGTCCCCAAGACATGGAGGATCATGGACGATATTCTTTCATTCTGGCAGGGGCTGGGAATCGGCGGTTTCCGGTGCGACATGGCCCAGATGATTCCTATGGCATTCTGGAAATGGGCCATTGCCCGCTCCCGGGTGCGTCTGCCCGACGTGTTTTTCATGGCGGAGGCCTACAATGACCATCTGAAAACCACTCCGGGCGATCCCTGTACCGCCCTGCTGGAATCCGGATTCAATGCCGTCTATGACGCCGATTGCTACCATCTGGCGGAACATGTCTATACGCGGGGGAACTGGGCCAACGATTTTGACCGCCTCTTCCGGAGTGAGCCCCAGTATTTGACCCACGGCGTCCGTTATGTGGAAAACCACGATGAAAAGCGTGTCTGCTCGCCGATAGCGTGGGGCGGGACGGGGCGCACTATTCTGCCGGCCATCATGACGCTCGTGTATGCCTCCGGCAAGGGCCCCGTGCTGGTGTACAACGGGCAGGAGGTGGGGGAACGCGCGGAAGCTCCGGGCGGCTTTGACGGCCATAACGGCCGGACCAGCATCTTTGACTATACCTGCCTGCCGCAGTTGCAGCCCTGGGTGGCCGGCGGCAGGTTTGACGCCTCCCTGCTGGACGAGGATTCCGCGGAATTGAGGGACTTTCACGCGCGCCTGCTGCCCCTCCTCCAGCATCCCGCACTGGACCGCGGGGATTTTTATGGCCTGAACTGGGCCAATATGAAAAACACCACCTTCGGCAGGGAACCGGCGGAAGACACTTCCGGACACTGGGTGTATGCCATGCTCAGGTACCATGCCCATGCCCATTCCACGGTGCTGGTGGTGGGAAATCTTTCTCCGACCATCAATTTCTATAACCTCCGCATCTCCATTCCCCAGCATGCGTTCAACTGGTGCGGCATCCAGACGGCGAAAGTGCGCGCCAGAAACCTGATGAAGAAAGATGGGAAAGACAGGTTTTTTGACAGGAGCGAACTGATGGAGAGGGGACTTCCCTATCCTCTGAAACCGGGAGAAGTAGGCGTTTTGGAATTGTCCGGAGCATAGAAGAAGCCGGGGCGCGGAGCCCTCTTCTTCACATTCGATATTTTTTGCTCCTCTGGGCGTTTTTATAATGACGGACGGAATTTAATTCGTTATAGTCCCGAAAATTCCTATGACTAGACGTTTTCCTTACTCCATGTCTACCATTCAGCAGATTGCTCTGGCGCTTGCCGTTGCCGGAGCCTGTCCTGCCCTGGCGCAGGACGGCGCAGGCGCCGCCCGCCGCGCTGCTGCCCGGATGGAAGAACAGGCGCAGGCTTCCATGCTGCTTCTGAATCAGGCGCGTCAGCAATATTCCGAGGGCAAGTACCAGGAGGCTCTGGAACTTTACCGTAAAAGCCTGAATACCTTGCCCAAGGCTCCCAATATGGAGACCCGGCGGCGCTTTCTGGAAACCAGTATTGCGGATGCCAGCGTGGCCGTGAGCCAGGAATACATCAAGGTGGGACGTTATGACGAAGCCTCGGAACTGCTGGAATCCGCGCTGAAAACGACTCCGAACCATGCCTTGGCCAAGCGTACTCTGGAACTGCTCAAGGACCCGATCCGGACGAACCCCGCCCTGACTCCGCAGCATGCCGTGGACGTGGAAAAGGTCAACGGCCTCCTTCGCCTGGCATTCGGGTATTATGAGCTGGGACAGTACGACGAAGCTCTGAAGGAATTTAACTCCGTCCTTCTCATTGACCCCTACAATACGGCGGCGCGGCGCGGCATGGAGCAGGTGAACCGTGCGCGCACCAGCTATTTTTCCTCTGCGCGGGACGAAGCCCGCGGGAACGCCCTGGCGGAGGTAAGCGGCCTCTGGGAACGCCGTCCTTCCGTTACGGAAGTTCCCGAGGAGCCGGAATCCTTTTCCCAGCCCCTGGAAAATCCCGTGGTGAGCGTGGACCGGAAGCTGGGCATGATCCGTTTGCCCAGGGTGCAGCTGGAGCAGGCTACGGTGGAGGAAGCCGTGGACTACCTCCGCAACCAGTCCCGGGTGCATGATGAAACGGCCCAGACCGAGGCCGAGAGGGGGATTAACATTTCCCTGGACCCCGGTCCTCCGGACAGCGTTACCGCCAAGGATATCGCCGCCAAGAAAATCACCCTGAATCTTCAAAACATTCCGTTGCGCGAAGCCCTGCAGTACGTAGCCCGCGCCTCCGGGCTGATTTTCCGCACGAACGCCTATGGCGCGGAACTCGTCACTCCATCCGCCGGAACATCCTACATGGTCTCCAAGACCATTCCCGTTCCTCCCGGTTTCTTCTCCGGGACGGATTCCTCATCAGGTTCGGACGATCTGGACCCGTTCGCTTCCGGTGATTCCGGTTCCTCCGGAATGACGCTGAAGCGGGTGGACCCGCAGAAGATGCTGGCCGCCATGGGGTTGAAATTGCCGGCCGGCAGCTCCGTGAAATACAACGCGGGCAACTCCACACTCTTTTTCCATGGAACTCCCAGGGACCTGAACTTCCTGGAAGAACTGGTGGCTGCCAAGTCGGCGGCTCAGCCCCTGCAAGTAATTGTAAGCGCCACGTTTCTGGAAGTCAACCAGGCGGATTTGGAAGAACTGGGATTCAACTGGATCGTGAACCTCAACCTTGACCCCAACAAATGGTTCATGGGCGGGGCAGGGACGAATAAGAACGATTATAACAATACCGTACTGGACAGTGCTGCCAGAGTGGCCGGGGCCGCATCTCCCGCAGGAGTAGTGGGCGGCCTGAGGTCAGGCAACCAGGTATTTACGGAAGACAGCATTGACGGGATGATCGAACGCGGCACTTCCGCCAGAAGTTCGGATGCCGTTTACACCCCCGGCGGAGCGCCGAGCATCCTGACCATGCGCGGCATGTGGAGCCAGGCGGACGTCACCATGATCATGCGGGGCCTGAGCCAGAAAAAAGGCACGGACATCATGCAGCATCCTTCCGTGGTAGTACGCCCCGGAGAAAAGGCAACCTTCTTCAGCGGCAGGGAACTGATTTACCCCACGGAATATGATCCGCCCGAAATTCCCAACAGCACCGGCAGGGACTACAACAATGACGACTATTGGGGCGACGATGACGACGTAGGCGAACGCATTCCCATCATGCCGATGACGCCCGCTCATCCTACGGCATTTGAAACCAGGCAGCTGGGTACCATATTCAATGTGGAGGTGACTGGCATCAGTGAGGACAAGTCCATGGTGGATCTTACGGTTGCTCCGGAACTCGTGGATTTTGACGGGTTCATCAACTATGGTACTCCCATTTTCCTGCCTCTGGTATCCCAGGAAAAAGGGAAGGATGAAGTAACCATGACCAAGGCGTCGGACAACTTCATTCTCCAGCCCGTATTTTCCAAGCGCAGCATGACCTCTTCCGTCCGCGTCATCACGGGCAATACCCTGGTGATCGGAGCCTTGAAAAAAGCTACCTCCGTCCAATATGAGGACAAAATTCCCATTTTGGGGGATATCCCCTGGGTAGGGCGCCTGTTCCGTTCCCAAGGGTCCAAGGAACAGCGCAAGGCCATCATCATCATGGTGAAGGCGGAAGTGGTGGATCCGGGAGGCAAGGAACTGTACACGCCGAATACTCCCGCTCCGGAAACTCCGGAAGGCGGTGCGGGTCTTCCCGCTCTCAGTGCCGTTGAGTAACCTTTAAAAAATCAAGCCTGTGAAAAACAGCGATTCTGATGCTGAATTCCCCCAAGGTGCGGGGAACATCATGCGCCAGCTGCATGATTCCGATTCCCAAGGCGTGGAGCGGAGAAGGGAAGTGGTGGTGCGCCCGGACGGCTCCAAGGTCATCCGTGTGGAAAAACGCCGCCGCTCTTATGGTGATGAACACCAGAACGACAAAAAGGCCGCCTTGAAAAACAAGCGTTTCCTGATCGGCCTCTGCATTCTGATTCTGCTTGTCGTCGGAGGGTTGGTGGGAACGTACATGTACCGGCTCACTTCATTCAATACGGTGGAATTTTCCAGCCGCATGCAGGAGGAACTGTCCGCTGCGTGGGGGGGGGATGTGGAAGTTTCCGGAATGGCTATGGACGGCCGTTCCCTGAAAGCCTCCCGCATCAGGATCACCTTCCCGGAAGACTCCTGCCTTTCCTTCATCACGCTGAACGGGGTCTCCGGGGAAGTCTCCGCGACTTCCCTTTTCCTGGGCAGGGTGAAAGGGGAAAGCCTGAACGTGTCACAAGCCACCATCGGCCTGCGTCCGGGATACACCAAATTCTCGCTGCCCCGGACCGGGAAGGAACTGCCGTTCGCTTTTCAGCGCTATACGGCTCCGCGTCTGGAAGTGGGTTATGCCCATGAACGGGAGCCCTTCACCCTGGAGAAAAACGAAGGGCCCTTTTACCTGACGGCGGAAGCCTACATCCGTACTTCCAGGGCTGGCGGAGCATCCACGGAATACGTACTGGACCTTTCCCAGCAAAAATTGAAAATCAAGGGGTGGCCCCTGCTGGCCATGGATGCGGGCTCCGTCATTCTGGACGGTTTCGGCATCAAGCAGCTCACCTTCTCCGGTTTTGTGGACAAGGGGGTCATGTTCAACAAGCCTACGGACCTGAGCCCCTTCATGATTACGGGCAGCATGCGCCTGGACAACGATTTCCGCCACCGTCACTGGACGCTGACCGGCAGAAACTTTGACCTGTCCCAGCTCGTCGGGGAATGCTTCTCTTCCCTCATCAAGGTGCGCATGGGCGAGCAGCCCGTGGAGGAAAAGCGTGAATTGAGCGTGACCTTCTCCCTCCCCGTAGGACCGGAACAGAAAAGGCCGTCCCTGCAGGGCACCAGCGGTTCCGTCATCAAGGCTTCCATGATGCGCCTTCCCGTGTTCCAGCTTTTGAAGGCCATGACGGAACGCAGAATGGAAACCGGCCTGCCGTATTCCTCCCCCGTATTCTCGTCCGGTTCCTTTGTTTTGGAAAGTGACGGTACGGACCAGTCCGTTTCCCTGAAGGATATATCCCTGTTTGAGCAGAGCTTTCTGGGCGTTACGGGCAACTTGCATTGCAGCGGTTCCAATATATCCGGGGAGCTTGTATTCAAGCTGCCCTCCTACATGGCGAATGGCCGCCGCATTCCGAAAGGAGTCACGCAGGACGGACATGACTTCGTTATCCCCGTGAAGGTTTCCGGGACGTTGGCTTCACCCACGGATAATTCCGGCGGCATGCTTCAGGAATTGAAATCCGCCGCGGAATCCGGCATTCTGCCTCCCGCCTATCCGTCCGGCGGGACAGACGGTTCTTCTCCGGCTTCTCCCGTTCCGTCTCCCGGCCGCATTACCGTGGACGGATTCATGTAATACTGGTGCCGTTTCATGCTTCCCCCCCTTCCCAATTTACGGAAAACGACTGAAAAGCGGACCCGCTGGTGGACGCAGATGGCCGGGCTGGGCCTGTGGTCGCTCCTGCAGCCCTTGTGCATGAGTCTCAATATCCGCTCCATCAAGGAGGAGCATGACGATATATACACGACGCCCTTCCTGGTGGCTCTCTGGCACAACCGCACCGTCGTGCCGGGATACGCTTGGTCCCTGGCCCAGAAGCCGCTCAACATGTGCGTGCTCACGAGCGCCAGCAAGGATGGGGCCCTGGTGGAGGCCGTCTGCAAATACTTCGGCCTGGAAGCCGTCAGAGGTTCCTCCGGGCGCAGGGGTGCTCTCGCCTACATGGAAATGCTTCGGAAAATCCGGGAGGGAAACATCTGCTTCTGCTTCACTCCGGACGGTCCGCGGGGGCCCATGTACCAGGTGCAGCCGGGTATCATCAGGCTGGCCTCCCAAACGGGCTTGCCCATTATTCCCGTCTGCATAGAATATGAAAGTTGCTGGCGTCTGAACAAGGCATGGGATCATTACGCCATCCCGAAGCCGGGTTCCAACGTGAACATTCTCTGGAAAAAAAGGCTGTTCATCCCTCCGGGCATCACGGATGAACAAGTGGCGGAATATGGTCGGCTGCTGGCCGGCATGATGCAGGAAGGTGTCCCGGACTTTCCTCCACTTACCCAATCAAAATTATGCAAATCATCGACGGAAAGCTAGTGGCCTCCCAGGTTCTGGAGGAGGTTAAGGGAGACATTGACCGGCTCAAGGCGGCCGGGATTACGCCGGGCCTGGCCGTGGTCCTGGTGGGGGATGACCCCGCTTCCCAGGTATATGTCAATTCCAAGGTGAAGAAATGCGGAGAACTGGGCATGCATTCCCGGAAAATCGTTCTCCCTGCGGATGCCTCCCAGGAGGAACTGCTTGAGGTCATCAGGGAACTGAATGCGGATGCCTCCATCCACGGCATTCTGGTGCAGAGCCCGCCCCCTCCCCATATTGACGAGGCTGCCGTCGTGCTGGAAATAGACCCCGCCAAGGACGTGGACGGTTTCCATCCGGAAAACGTCGCCAAGCTGGTGATGGAAGACGAATCCGGCTTTGTGCCCTGTACGCCGCTGGGCTGCATCAGACTGCTGAAAGCGGCAGGCATTGAAACCGCGGGTGCCAATGCCGTGGTGATCGGCCGCAGCATGATCGTGGGCAAGCCGATGGCCCATCTGCTCATGTCCAAGCAGTCCAACGCTACGGTGACCGTAGCCCATTCCCGCACGAAAAACCTGCCGGAACTCTGCCGTTCCGCGGATATCATCGTTGCGGCTATAGGCCGCCCCTCCTTTGTAACGGCGGAATTCGTGAAAGACGGCGCCGTCGTGATCGACGTGGGTATCAACCGCGTGGAAGACGCGTCCGCCAAGCGTGGCTACCGTATTGTGGGTGACGTGGCCTATGACGAGGTGGCGCCCAGATGCCGCGCCATCACGCCCGTTCCCGGAGGCGTGGGACCAATGACCATCGCCATGCTGATGGCCAACACGGTCAAGGCCTGCCGCCAGCAGACGGGGGCGTAGCCCGTTTCCGGTGACGCCCGTTTTTCTTGTCAAAAGCGGGAAAGTAGGGCAGTATTCACCTACCATTATGTCAAGTAAAATACTCGAAGGCAAAGTTGGTGTCGTAGTCGGCGTGGCGAACAAGCGCAGTATCGCTTTCGCGATTGCCAAGGCATGGCATGAAGCGGGCGCAAAGCTCATCTTCAACTACCAGGGCGAACGCCTCAAGGACGGCGTGATCAAATTGATTCATGAAAACTTCGGTGAAGACGCTCCCGTTTATGATCTGGACGTGAGCAGTGACGAATCCATTAATGCTTTCTTTGAAAACGTCCGCAAGCACACGGACAAGGTGGATTGCATGCTGCATTCCGTAGCCTTTGCTCCCAAGGAAGCCCTTGGCGGCGGCAGTTTCCTGGAAACGGGACGGGACGCCTTCAAGATTTCCCTTGATATCTCCGCGTATTCCTTGGTGGCGCTTTCCCGCGCTGTGGAGCCGATGATGTCCGACAACGGCAGCATTCTGGCCATGTCCTACCTGGGGTCTGAAAAGGTGGTGCCCAACTACAACCTGATGGGGGTTTCCAAGGCCGCCCTGGAAGCCTGCACCCGGTACCTGGCGTACGACCTGGGCCGCTCCCGCGGCATCCGCGTCAACTGCATCAGCGCCGGTCCCATGCAGACGCTTGCGGCCCGCGGCGTTTCCGGTTTTTCCACCATGTTCAAGGTTTATGAGGAACACGCCCCCCTGGGCCGTTCCTGCACGGGCGAGGAACTGGGCGCTACCGGCGTATTCCTGGCCAGCGACGGCGCCGCCGCCATCACCGGCCAGGTGATTTACGTGGACGGAGGCTACCAGATCATGGGCATGTAACGCTCCGTGATTTTATTTTCCCTTGGGGCCGTGCCGCTTGTCGGCACGGCCTTTTTCAGGCCAAACGGGATGAAAGGGCCGGGGTTCCTGTATTCAGGACAAAAAAATCTTGCACGCCGCTTTCCGGTTGATTAGAGTCCACGAGTGACAGTCCCCTATCGTTATTCATATAACGGAGAGGCATGCGGCAGCCTGGAGGAAATGCTGAACCAATACCGTATGGCTACTCATGACTCCCGTATTTCCCTGCTCAACGGGGAGGGCGCCTATATGGAAGCTTCTCTGGCCGGAAGCGGCCTGCATTGTTGCGGTGTGGGAATCGAAACCAAGAATTACATTTGCCCCCGCGAAATGACCTTTGAGGAACTGTCTGAGGAATTCCGCCTTTTTGATTCCGGCGCGGACTATTCATTCGTGATGCAGGAATGGATCATGCTGCATGATTCTTTCTCTCTGCTGCCTGTCTTCATTAAATGGATTGCCGTTGCGGCCGTTCTGGATGCCGTCATCATTCTGATATTCTTCGGCGTGCCGGAAAACCATGTTCTTCACTATTCCCATATTCTGGATACGTTCTCGCGCTTCCTGCCCTGGTAGGGCGGCGTGAAACGCGTTTTCCCGGTACGGGTGAATGGGCCGGAGCGGATTTTTCCTCCCGGTGGGGGTCTTTACGGAGCGAAAACTTTGAGTTTGCCGGCGCGCGTGATTTGCACGGGGGCGTCTCCCGCATAATCTCCATCCAGTTCACAGGCCGCGTGGCCGATGGCGGCAACTTGTCCTTCCGTCATCCGCACATATTCAAAACCGCCGTAGCGCAGGGAATGAAACCCTCCGTGAACGAGTGCCAGCAGGCTTTCTCTGATGATGGAAGGAGCCGCATGCTTGAAAACCACGGCATCCAAAAGGCCGTCTTCATTATTTGCCTCCGCAAACAGTTTCATGGGGCCGCCGTACCTCCGGCCGTTGCCGAAGATGATGGAGCGCCCCTCCAGCACCCTGCCGTCATCCGTCGTCAGGGTCAGGAGCGGCTGCCGTTCCGTGAAAGCCCTGGCTCCTGCGATTACGTAAGCGAAGGCCTTCCACTTCTTCTTCATCTCCCATGTCGTCAGCTCCACGGAGCGTCCGTCCGCTCCGATGCCCGCCATTTGAAGAAAAGGCTGCCCGTTGAAGGCAAACAAATCGACCTCCCTGGTCCGGCCCGTTTTCAGCACGTGCAGGGCGTGGTCAAAATTCTGCCGGAATCCCATTTCACGGGAAAAAACGTTGGCCGTTCCCGCAGGGAAGAGAGCCAGGGCCGTATCCGTATTGCAGAGGGTGCGGGCCGCCAGCCTCAGCGTGCCGTCGCCGCCCGCCACGGCTACGGCGGGCGCCCCGGAACGCGCCTGAGCAGCCAGGCGGTTCAGCATGTCCTCGCTGCTTTCCGGCTCCACGACGTCGAAAACGGAGCCATATCTCTCCAGCCACCGGCGGAAGCGTCCTGCCCTGGCGCTCCGCGCCGTGTTGTTGAAGAACAGGGGAATCTTCATCGGAGACTTGCGGAAAGATTCAGAATCTGCACCGGAGCCTCCGTATGCGTGATGGCCTCCCTGCGCACGGTTCCGTCAGGAAGGAGGAATTCCAGCATGCCCCGGCTCACTTTCTCCGGCAGCGTAATTTCCAGAAACTTCCGCATGTCGTCGGACGGACCGGGTGTGACGCCTTCCGCCAGAACTTCCCCTTCTTCCGTCTTGAGGGAGACATGGAGGGGCAGTCTCCGGCGCTTGCCTCCCTCATCCTCAGTGATGTCCAGCATCAGCTTGCTGCCGGGAACGTATTCCGGCTGGGAAGCCGCCCAGGAGGAAGCCAGCTTCATGTAGCGTTTGGTGATGTTGACGGCGGGGACAATCCTGCTTTCAGGGGGAAACTCCAGCGCGTTCCTTTTCCTGTCGTAGCGGGTCTCCCAGACCAGGGGGAAAAACATTCCTTCCGTCTTCTTCTTCCAGGATGTGGCGTAAATGGCGTTCTCCGGCTTCCGGGGGTCCAGCATGCTGATGGCGGACATGACCCAGGGCGTATTGAAATCCTTTTCATTGTATTCCAGCATCCGCCATTCTCCGTCGCACCAGGCTTCCACCCAGTTGTGGTTGCCCCGGACGTGGTTCCAGGTGACCACGCCCGCCATGCGGGCCGGAATGCCGATGGAGCGCAGGGCGCAAATGAGCAAAATGCTCTGCCCGGTGCAGGAAACCTTGCCGGACTCCAGAGACTCCTTCACACCCTGGTGGGGGACTCTCCTCTCCGTGGAATATTTCACGTGCAGCGTCTTCTGGATGCAGGCGGCTACGGTGAGGGCGGCTTCCCGCCCCGTTTTGCAGGAGGAGACGAGCGGAGCGAAAAGGTTGTGGAACTGCTCCCTCCATTCGTCGCGCGGTTCGTTGACCACGGCGTAAGGCAGCACGTCGTTCTCGTAAACTTCCCAGGGAACCTTGCCCGCCCAAGGGAAGCGGCTGCGGACGTCCAGGGCCAGCCTGACCTCTCTCTTCAGTCGCTCTTCCGTAATCACCGGCTTGTCCTGTTCCGGCATGTAGGCGCGTAAAAACTCCATGCCCTGGGTGACGGAATCATGAGCGGAGCAAAGGGCGGCAGTCACGCCCAGCAGAAAGACATGCGGCAGCGGATTCATGAACGTCGCCATTCATAGCTGAATTCCGGCGGGGAGACAAGCCTTCTCTTGAGTGAGAAGGGCGTTGAAATGGGCGAACAGGTGGGTATCTTCCGGAGGGGTGGGCGGGAAGGGAGTATCATTGTCCAGAATCTCCTCGCAGATGTGCATGAAATCGCGCGAGGTTTTGGCCCGTTTCATGTGGTGGTCAAACTCTTCCGGAAGGCCCCGGGCGGTATAGACCAGATACTTTTTCATCCGGTGGATGTGTTTTTCCTCCACGTAATGGTCCTGCATTTCCAGCGTGCGTTTGTACAGGCTGCGGATGTAGCGGAGGAGGTCCCGGAACGTGGGGGCGGTTGCGGCTTCCCCCCGGAAGTGGGCGCGCAGCTGGGAAAAAATCCACGGATTGCGCAGGGCGGTCCTGCCTGCCATCAGGCCGGCCGGAGCCGCCAGCCTCACCCACGCCTCCGCCGTCTGCGTGTCCACGATATTCCCGTTGGCGATGACCGGGCATTTCAGCGTTTCCACCGCCCATTTGACCCACTCCGGATGCACGGGGGAACGGTAGCCCTCCCGCACGGTGCGGGCATGAATGCATACCCGGTCCGGTGCGTGCCGGGCGATCACGGGGAGAATGCGTTCAAACTCGTCCGGGGTCTCGTAGCCCAGGCGGCATTTGACGGAAAAGCCTCCGGCGGGAAGGGAGTCCCGGAGCGCTCCCAGGGCGGAATCCATGGCCCGAAGGGAGCGCAGCATGCCGCCTCCGGCGCCCCGCCTGCACACGATGGGGGCGGGGCAGCCCATGTTCAGGTCCACCCCGGCGCAGGCGTGGTTCATCAGATTCAGGGCATCCCGGACCAGGTGCTCCGGCTCCTGGCCCACCAGCTGGCCGTAAATGGGGCGCCCGGTCGGGTTTTCGTCTATGGAGCGCATGATGTACGGGTCCATCTTTTTGTGATGGGCCACCGTTCTGAAATACTCCGTAATGAAATAATCCGGCAGGGAATTCAAGTCGTTCAACGTCTTGATAAAAGCCAGGTCCGTGACGTCTTTCATCGGGGCTAGGGCCAGCAGCATGGGCTTGTGCATACCGTGAAAAGCCCGGCTTGGCAAGCTGTGATTGTCTTGACGAAAGAAGGAAAGTGTGGAAGCTGTGAGCATGAATCAGGACTCAACCCGCAAAGCCAGAGTGAACGTGAGACGCGCCGAGGTGATGGAACTGGTGGAGAAGGAAATCCAGCAGCATTACCAGAGCGAACTGATTTCCCACATCCGCGCCGCGGGCAATGTGTACAACCTGGGCCATACGGAATTCTTCCTGGCCAGGGAATTCGGATTCTGCAACGGCGTCCGCCGCGCCATCGACATCGCCTATGCGGCGCGCAAGGTCTTCCCGGACCGGCAGATTTACCTGATCGGCGACATCATCCACAATCCGGAGGTAAACCGCCAGCTGGAGGGGAAGGGCATTAAAAAACTTCCCTGGAAGCATCTGGACGCCTCTTATGATCAAATTGTCGCGGACGACGTGGTGATCGTTCCCGCCTTCGGCGTTCCCACCTCCTTCATGGACGCGCTGGAGGAAAAGGGAGTCCAGATCGTGGATACGACCTGCGGAGACGTCATGAAAGTGTGGAAAAGGGTGAAAAACTACGCCTCCATGGGCATCACCTCCATCATTCACGGCAAAGCCACCCATGAGGAAACCAGCGCGACGGCTTCCCGCGCCCTGGGTGAAAAGGGCAGGGGAAAATACCTGGTGGTTTATGACCTGGAGGATGCCGCCGCCGTATGCGACTACATCCTCGGCAAAGGCAGCCGGGAAGCCTTCATGAAACGGTTTGAAGGCTGCTGTTCCCCCGGATTTGACCCGGACCGCGATCTGGAGGAAGTGGGCATCGCCAACCAGACGACCATGCTCAAGACGGAAACCCAGACGCTCCAGAAAATGATCAGGGACGCCATCGTCCAGCGCGACGGCGACGACGACAACTTCTATGTGTTCGACACCATTTGCGGCGCTACCCAGGACCGTCAGGACGCGCTGTACGATCTCTTGAAAAACCCCTTGGACGTGATGTTTGTGGTGGGCGGCTACAATAGCTCCAATACCACGCATCTGGTGGACATCGCCAGGAAACACGTTCCCACCTACTTCATTGAATCCGCTGAAAGCATCAAATCCATCCAGTATGTGGACGCCTTTGATACGGAAACGCGGGAAGTCCGGAGAATGACCACGGAACCCGTAGTGCAGAATCTGGGCAAATCCCTGAAAGTGGGCATTACGGCGGGAGCCTCGTGCCCGGCCAACCTGATTGAGGCAACTATCCTGCGCATTGCAGACCTCCGCAAATAGAAACGGCCTGCGTTCCTGCACGGAGAGATGAAAAAGGAGCCTGCCCCGGAAGGGGAAGCTCCTGAAAAAACTGTTGAGGCGGAATAGCGGCCCGGAAGGAAGGCCGGGCGGCGAAAGTCCTACTTTTCCAGATCTTCCGGCGTGACGGAACGCTGCTCGCGGGAGGCAAGCAGCACGGCCTGTTCCACGACGTAATCCGGATTGGCGTCAAAGCGGTAGGCGTTGCAGTTGGGGCATGCCGCAGTGGTTTCGGATACGATGGAGCCGCAGGCTTCGCAGACCTTGAAATCCGCGGGGCGGTCGATGATCAGTTTGGCTTTATCCAGGCGGGATTGCTGCATGGGAGTCATAATAAAAACAAGCCGCTCAGATAAACAGAGCGGCTTGCCATAAGATCGACAGAAAACCGAAGTGAAAACTTAGGCGATTTTTGCGATGGCCTTGGCGGCCTTGCTCTTGTAGTTGGCGGCGCGGTTGGCGGGGATGGTGCCTACCTTGGCGGCCTTGTCAACTGCGGAGGAAAACGTGTTGTAAGCGGCGGCGGCGGCTTCCTTGTCAGCCGTTTCAACAGCGGTGGAAATCTTCTTGCGGAGAGTTTTCAGCTTGGAAGTCGTGGCGCGGTTGCGGGCGGTGCGGGTTGCGGTCTGACGGATGCGCTTGAGTGCGGATTTGGTATTGGCCATGTTCGAAAAAAGGTTCGGTTTTCGTTTCGAGGTGGCAGAAACATTAGAATAACAGGATAAAATGTCAAGCTTCGGATGTATTTTTTAAGCCATTCCGGCCGCATGCGGTCAGACTGCGGGCTTTACCGGAAAACGGAGGTGTGGCATCATAAGCGCCGTCATGAACAAGCGCGTGGATTTGCCTGAGAAAAAATATGAAGGATATATTTTTGACCTGGACGGCACTCTTGTGGACAGCATGCCCCTCCACTACAAGGCATGGCGCAAGGCCCTGGCCCGCGCAGGAGCTCCCGAATCCGTCTTCCGGGAGGATGAATTCTACTCCTGCGGCGGAAAATCCGCCAATGACGTGGTGTACTTCCTGAATGAACGCTACGGACTGGTGATGGATGCGGAATCCACCGCGGCGGACAAGCGCCGCATTTATCTGGAAATGCTGGAGCAGGAAGGCATGCAGCCCATCGGGGAAGTGCTGGAATTCGTGCACTCCCTGGGGGATGCCCCCAAGGCTATTGCCACGGGCAGCGCCATTCCCGGCGCGCGCCGCACCCTGGCCGCCGCCGGATTGACGGGACTGTTCGACGTGATTTTAACCCCTGAGGACGTGGAACACGGCAAACCGGCTCCGGACATGTTCCTGCTGGCCGCGGAACGGCTGGGGGCCGCCCCCTCCCGCTGCGTGGTGTTTGAAGACGCCCTTCCGGGCATTGCCGCGGCTGCCGCCGCAGGCATGGACTGCGTGCGGGTGCGCAGGACGTCCCTCTCCTGATATTGTCCTCCGCGCCTGTGCTGCGGCATCTTTTCCCGGCGTATTCCCGCAGGCGGCACGCCTCTGACTTTTCGATGAAAAGGCTTCACATTGCGCGCGGAATGCGCTAGAACCTCTTTTCCTACGCAACAAATAAAAATATTATTTGCACATGAGTACAAACGACAAAACATCATCCGCCCCAACGAAAACCCGCATGACAGGAGCCGAAGTGCTCGTGGAATGCCTCGTGCGTGAAGGTGTAGACGTCGTCTTTGCCTATCCCGGCGGCGCCAGCATGCCGATTCACCAGGCCCTGAGCCATCAGCCCAAAATCCGGACCATCCTCCCCCGCCACGAACAGGGCGGCGCGTTTGGAGCGGAAGGCTACGGCCGTGTTACGGGCAAGGTGGGCGTCTGTATCTCCACTTCCGGCCCCGGCGCCACCAACATGATCACCTCCATTGCGGACGCCTATCTGGATTCCACGCCCCTGGTGGCCATCACCGCGCAGGTCATGCGCTCCCTGATCGGCCGCGGAGCCTTCCAGGAAACGGACGTATTCGGCATGACCGCCCCCATCGTGAAGCACAGTTACCTGGTCACGGAACCGGAAGAACTGCCCCGCATCATGAAGGAAGCCTTTTACATCGCTTCCACGGGCCGTCCCGGCCCTGTGGTGATTGACATGCCCAAGGACGTGCAGGAAGCCGTCTTCACCCCGGACTTCGACATGGAAATGGACCTCCCCGGCTACAATCCGGTGCTGCCCGTTCCCGCGGAAGAGCTGGAAGCTCTCATCCCCCTCATTGAAAACGCCAGCCGTCCCGTCATCTATGCCGGCGGCGGCATCATCACCGCGGAAGCCTCTGCGGACCTGCTGGAATTCGCGGAACGCACCCAGATTCCCGTGGCAACCACCCTGATGGGCATCGGGGCCATGCCGGAAACTCACCCGCTCTCCCTCCGCTGGCTGGGCATGCACGGAGCCGTGTTTGCCAACAATGCCGTGAATGAAGCGGACCTGGTCATCGCCCTGGCCGCACGCTTTGACGACCGTGTGACGGGAGCCGTCAGCATGTTCTGTCCGGACTCCACTATCGTCCACATTGACATTGACGCCTGCGAGATCAACAAAAACAAAAAAGTCGCCCATCCCATCCGCGCCAACGTGAAGGATGCCCTTGGCGTACTCAATGCGGCTCTGGCCGGGAAAGGATGGGAGCGCAAATCCTCCGGCTTCACCCGTACGCCGGAATGGTTCAAGACGATCGAAGGCTGGAAGGAACAGTACCCCTTCTCCTATGAAGACCGCAAGGGCTACATCGCTCCGCAGTCCGTGATTGAGGAACTCTACCGCCAGACGGCGGACAAGGACCCCATCATCTGCACCGGCGTGGGCCAGCACCAGATGTTCGCCGCCCAGTTCTTCAAATTTGACAAGCCCCGCCGCCTGGCCACGTCCGGCGGCCTGGGCACCATGGGCTACGGCCTCCCCGCCGCCATGGGCGCCTGCCTAGCCTATCCGGACAAGCTGGTCGTCAACATAGACGGAGATGGCTCCATGCTCATGAACATTCAAGAGCTGGCGACCATCCACGTGGAGCGCATGCCCGTCAAATGCATCATCCTGAACAACCAGCATCTGGGCATGGTAGTACAGTGGGAAGACCTGAAGTACGACTCCAACCGCGCGCAGACCTTCCTGGCGGACCCGCACGACGACTACGACCCCACCCACAAGACGGAAGATATCATCTACCCGAATTATCCGCTCATCTGCGCCGGGTTCGGCGTCAAATGCGAGCGTGTGCTCCGCATTGAGGAACTTCCCGCAGCAATCACCCGCATGATTGAATCCCCGGAGGCATACGTTCTGGACGTGATGGTTCCCCATGACGTGCATGTTCTGCCGATGATTCTGGGCGGCATGAGTTACAAGGACGTGATCCTGGAACGCATCGCCGGCGACGGTACTGCCAAAAAGGCGTCCGAACTCGGCAAGGAAATCCCGACCGCCCTGTAGGGAGAAAAACATTTCCCGTTCACCATCATTCAAGACGGGGCCGCCCTTGAGGGTGGCCCCGTTTCATGTTGGCGGAAAAGAGACTAACAAATGGGCGGGAATGAAAAATGGAGGCCGGAAAAAAAGCGGAACTCACCCTTGAAAACTCTGTGGACAAATGCCGGGACTGTCCTGGAAAAATGAACCGGGAATACGGATGAAAGACAAGCCGGGAATGACGGTGGTGTTCAAAGAAGCTTCTGGACGTTCCCCCAGGGAATGGCTAGCATGTCGGCATACCACCTGACTGTGCACAAAGCGGTCATGGCAGGAACATGAAACAATTCGTGCATGTCCTTTCTGCTGCGGCCCCCTTGCGCCAACCCCAAGCTCACAGAAAATCGCCGGGAAACTGGCGCACTCTGTAAGTCATTGAGGCTCGAAGATTGACAAACGAACCACTCATCATTACGACCTGCAAGGCGCAGGATGATTGAACAGGTTGGCGCAAAACGCCATTGGGACCTCTGACTTTCAATCCCTGCGCTTCAGGCCGTCGCACCCTCACGGGTGCGTGGATTGAAACTTCGTGCCATGATGTTGTTGCTTTAAGTGATAAAGTCGCACCCTCACGGGTGCGTGGATTGAAACACCCCGTACTTGCGGGCCACCTCCGGCTTCCTGGGTCGCACCCTCACGGGTGCGTGGATTGAAACAAAAGGACTAGGCGTTAGGCTGAGTCCTATAACCGTCGCACCCTCACGGGTGCGTGGATTGAAACGCTCCGGATCTGGTCCGCCAGCTTGCCACCATTGGTCGCACCCTCACGGGTGCGTGGATTGAAACTGGCCGTTTGTTTGTCGGGCGGCCTGACGTTATGGTCGCACCCTCACGGGTGCGTGGATTGAAACCGGAGGATTGCCCGGAAGCGGATAAACTTGAACGTCGCACCCTCACGGGTGCGTGGATTGAAACCGTCTCTGACGGATTGGCGGCATGACGAGGTCTGGTCGCACCCTCACGGGTGCGTGGATTGAAACACGTTCGGGCGCCGGGAAGATGCTGTTTCCTCCCGTCGCACCCTCACGGGTGCGTGGATTGAAACTTTTTTGAGTGCGTTCTAATTCATCAATTCTCTTGTCGCACCCTCACGGGTGCGTGGATTGAAACTATCATGCCCCATATCGCATCTAGGACGAATTCAGTCGCACCCTCACGGGTGCGTGGATTGAAACAAGGGTGTACCCCTATCAGTCCGGGGTGCAAGAAGTCGCACCCTCACGGGTGCGTGGATTGAAACCGGGCGGTGTCCTGGCTCTTGGAATACCTGCCTGTCGCACCCTCACGGGTGCGTGGATTGAAACGGCGTGGCAAATGAGCGGCAGCCTGCTGGCCCTGGTCGCACCCTCACGGGTGCGTGGATTGAAACCGGCACAAGTCCAGCATGGCGGCATTGTCCAGTAGTCGCACCCTCACGGGTGCGTGGATTGAAACTGACAGCGTGCGAGAGTGTTCCAAAAGATCCCCAGTCGCACCCTCACGGGTGCGTGGATTGAAACATCAGCCAGGGTAATACCACCTGTAAATGTCTTGGTCGCACCCTCACGGGTGCGTGGATTGAAACAGGGGAATAAACCGCATACCTGTCCTCCAGCAACCGTCGCACCCTCACGGGTGCGTGGATTGAAACCGGCACCAGCTCCTCCATCTCCGGCCCCAGCCATCGTCGCACCCTCACGGGTGCGTGGATTGAAACCTCGCGATTGGTTATTGAGCTTTGCCCAGCTATTGTCGCACCCTCACGGGTGCGTGGATTGAAACCAACGTCCATGCCGTCAAATTTCGGGTGCGTGTTGGTCGCACCCTCACGGGTGCGTGGATTGAAACTCCTACCTGATGGACCCGATGAACCCGCGCTACGGTCGCACCCTCACGGGTGCGTGGATTGAAACCATGCAATGTATTGAATGGAGTCGTCTCCCAGGGGTCGCACCCTCACGGGTGCGTGGATTGAAACTCCGCCGCATTCTCCCAGGCATGGCGGGACGTGGGTCGCACCCTCACGGGTGCGTGGATTGAAACCGGGTGAGCCGGAACCGTCTGCCAACTGTGGCGGGTCGCACCCTCACGGGTGCGTGGATTGAAACGTTAAGACCACCCGCGCATTGTTGCCCTACGACGTCGCACCCTCACGGGTGCGTGGATTGAAACGAGGGATGCCTGGCGCTTCCTGGGGTCTGCCACGGTCGCACCCTCACGGGTGCGTGGATTGAAACTTCTAGATAGGGGGAACTAAGAGTCAAAAATGAGTCGCACCCTCACGGGTGCGTGGATTGAAACCGTCACGTATTCGGTACGTGCGTCAATGAGGGATTCGTCGCACCCTCACGAGTGTGTGGATTGCAACGCGGGGACGCTGTTATATGTTGCATACTTGCAGTTTGTGATGGACAGGAAGGAGGAAAAAGAGTGATATGAGTACGGTATGCAAAAGGATTGGTTGAAAGATCTTTTGGAGTGGAGTCCCCTCTTTCTGGTACTTCTGGCAGGGGGAGCGCTGTGGCTGTATTCCAAGTGGCAGCTCAGGAAGGTGGACAGATCGTTGGAGGAGTTATGGGGGAGCATTATCCGGAAGGCTGAGTCGGGCGATGCGTATTCCCAGTTTCAGGCGGGACGCATGTATCAGAAGGGAAATGGCGTTTCCAGGGATGCCGTATTGGCGGATGAGTGGTTTCACAAGGCGCTTCCCGGATTGAATCGGGAGGCCAATGCCGGAGACAGGGACGCCGCCTTTTGCCTGTACGAGTGTTTCAGAGAAGGGCTGGCTGTGCAGAAAGATGACGCCAAGGCTCTGCTGTGGCTTCAGCGCGCCGCGGAACAGGAGGAGCCGGAGGCCATGTTTGCGCTGGCTCTGGAGTACCGGGAAGGGGGGCTGGTGGAGAAGAATGACGCTTTATTCATGCATTGGCTGAGAAAAGCGGCGGAGGAAGGGGATGAGGCAGATGCCCAGTACCTGCTGGGCGCCTGTTATGAACACGGTAACGGAGTGCCGCAGGACTTGAACCTTGCACGGGAATGGTATGAACGTGCGGCAGGCAGTCTGGCATTCGGCGCCGAGGATGCCTTGGAACGGCTGAAGGGTTCCTAGTCCGTCAGGAGGCTGTCTTTCGACTGGACAAAAAGGGCAGGGAACGACACTCTATGCCTTTCATGGAGGGCATAAGCTATTATAACCGTTATACGGGCCGAGTAGAGCAGGAACAGGTGCTGGGGGAGAAGTACCTCCAGTGGATTTACGGCACCGCTTCCGGGAGGCTTGCCCTGCATGCTCTGGTCAAGCGCGGCATGTTTTCCGCCCTAATGGGGTGGTGGAAGAACCGGCCTTCCAGCGCCAAAGGCATTCCCGCCTTTGTGGAGGAGTACGGCATCAACATGGAGGAGTCCCTCAAAGGGCTGGGAGAGTTTAAACATTTCAACGATTTTTTCTACCGTCGCCTGAAAGCCGGGGCGCGTCCGTTGTCCGGAGGGGAGGAGACGGCTGTTTTCCCGGCGGACGCCCGCCACATGGGCTGGGAGCGGGCAGACCGCATCAGCGGCGTTTTTGTGAAAGGCCAGCGTTTCGATCTTCCCGCGCTGCTTGGGGATGCCTCCCTGGCGGAGCGGTATGCGGAAGGCGCCGTTGTTCTTTCCCGCCTGTGCCCTACGGATTATCACCGCTTCCATTTTCCCGTTTCCGGAATTCCCGGCAGGTGGAGGAGAATGGGCGGCCCTCTGGCCAGCGTGTCTCCGTATTGCCTGAGCCGGAGCCTGTCATGGTTGTGGACGAATAAGCGGAATCTGACGCTCGTCCAGTCGGAATCCTGGGGCCAGGTGGCCATGCTGGAAGTGGGCGCCACCGGGGTGGGACTTATTGAAGAGACTTATGTTCCGGAAGAGTTTGCCGCCAGGGGGGCGGAAAAGGGATATTTTGCGTTCGGCGGCTCCACGGTGATGTGCTTTTTTGAACCGGGGAGAATCAGGCTGGCTTCCGATCTGCTGGAAAAAACAGGAGAAGGTATGGAGATGTTTGCTCGTCAGGGCGATATGATGGGTAAGTCTGTTTAATGGCAGATATCATGAGAAAGGGAGTGAAACGGCATTCCCGGATTCCTAATCCGTTAACAACGTGAATTGTTAACGATGAATGCCTTGTTTTTTATAAAACATTGAAAATGATCACTCTAATTTGGGTCTGGTCTTTTTTAACCATCTCTCTTTGTCTATGATCTTCTTGAAGTTACACGGGCTGCAAACGGTAAAGTAAATATGCGGATTAGGAATCCGTTATTTTCTTTTTGTTGCGGTATTTTTCCGTATTTAACCCCCTATAGATAAAGGTTATGAAATGTTTATGCATTCTCGGCATACTGGCGTCCTTGGCAACGGCACAGGCCGCCACCATTCTGAGCACGACGACCAAGGATGATCCTTCCACCCTGACTTCCGGGGGATATGGCGCCTATTACGGTTTTTCCTTTGATCTGGACCATATGCTTGTTTCCTCCGGGTCCGGCATTGCCCAGAATTCAACGGTGTACCTCCAGTCCCTGGATATCGCCAAGGCCACCAACAGGGCGGATGCCAATAACGGCTTGTACGTTACGATTTTTTCCTCCGCCACCACGAAGAACGGCACTACGTTTGTAGGCCAGTCCACCACGACGATCGACATGGCAGGGGAGGGCGCGGCGGATGGCTCCGCCTCATGGCAGAGTGCCTCTTTTAATAATCTGGAGCTCAATAGCGGAGTGACTTATTACGTGGCTTTCACCACGGTACAGATTACGGACGACACCGCTTGGGATGACGTGAATTTTGTCACTGCCCGGCTGAGGATTGGAAAGGAAGCCGACGGAGTGGCCATTGGAGATGTTTATACGAACGCAGGGTTTACCAGCATCCAGTCGGGAGACTGGGCACCGTCCTTCAAGGCGGAAGTGACCGTGGCGCCCATTCCGGAACCCGCAACCGCTTCCCTGGGAATTCTGGGGCTGGCAGCTCTGCTGATGCGCAGACGCAGGGCCTGACAGCCATTCCGCAATTGTCTTACCAAGTCCGGCATTCCTCGTGGAGGGATGCCGGTTTTTTGTTGTGTACCCGGCAGGAAAGGAAAGAAACGGGAAATGAGGGAGAAAAGAGAGAAAATACCGGGTTCTCCGGCACTTATTTCATTTCCGCAATAGCCTGGGCCATGTCCGCGGCCTTGAAGGTGGAGGAACCCGCCACCAGAACGTCTGCTCCCGCCAATGCGCACTGGTCGGCATTGTTTTTGCCAATGCCGCCGTCCATCTGAATCAAGAAGGATGCCTGGTGGTCTGCTCTCCATTCCGCGGCTTTCACTACCTTGTCCAGGACGGAGGGCATGAAGGATTGTCCGCCGAAACCGGGCACCACGGACATGACCAGCAGCAGGTCTATTTCTCCCAGGAACGGAAGCAGGGTTTCAAAGGGAGTAGCCGGATTGACGGCCAGCCCGTTTTTCACGCCCGCCCTGCGGATGCGCTTGAGAGTGTTGCGGATGTAGTATTCATCCCCCAGTTCCACATGGAAGCAGATGAGGTTGACGCCCGCTTTGACAAAACGGCCAAAGTAGTGGTCCGGCCGTTCGATCATCAGGTGGGCATCCAGAAAACGGTCCGGTCCCACCGCCTTTCTGACGGCGGCGCAGATTTCAGGACCAAAGGAGATGTTGTCCACAAAGTGGCCGTCCATGATGTCCAGGTGCAGCCAGTCGGCTCCTGCTTCAAAGGCGCGGCGCGCCTCTTCCCCTATTCTGGAGAAGTCGGCGGCCAGCAGTGACGGGGCGATCATGGTCATGATCGGGGCATCCTTTCCTGTAAGATTAATTGGCTACGATATTGACGAGGCGGCCGGGCACGACGATGACTTTTCGTACCGTTACGCCGTCCAGGAAGACTTTTACCTTGGAAGATGCCAGGGCAAGCTTTTCCAGTTCTTCCCGGGAGATGTCCCTGGGCACTTCCAGCTTGTCCCGCAGCTTGCCGTTGACCTGGATGACCATCGGCACCGTGTTTTCCACCAGCAGGGCTTCATCGCAGGCGGGCCAGTTTTTCTGGCAGAGCTGCGTTTCCGGCACGTCGGGGAATGCCGCCTGGAGGCGTGCATGGATTTCTTCCGTAATATGCGGGGCAAACGGGTTGAGCAACGTCAGGAACGTCACGTAGTCCTGCACGTCCACTACGTCCGCGGAGGTCATGGCGTTGGTGCATTCCATCATTTTGGCGATGGCGGTGTTGAAGGACATGCTTTCAATGTCGTCCGTCACTTTTTTGATCGTCTTGTGCAGTTCCTTGCGGACGGGCAGCACGGCGGCTTCCGGCGCTCCGGAGACGAGCTTGGGATTGATTTCCCATTCCCCTTCCTGGTTTTCCTGGAAGGCCACGCGCCAGACGCGGGCCAGGAAGCGGGAGATGCCTTCCACACCCTTGGTGGCCCAGGGTTTTACGTCTTTCAGCGGACCCATGAACATTTCATACAGGCGCAGGGCGTCCGCACCGTATTCGCGCACGATATCGTCCGGGTTGACGACGTTGCCGCGGGACTTGGACATTTTCTGCCCGTCTTCGCCCAGGATCAGGCCCTGGTTGACGAGTTTCTGGAATGGCTCGTTGGTGCTGAGGTAGCCCAGGTCAAAGAGGACCTTGTGCCAGAAGCGGGCATAGAGCAGGTGGAGCACGGCGTGTTCCGTGCCGCCTACGTACAGGTCCACGCCGCCGGGCGTGCCTGCGGAGCCCATCCAGTATTGTTCCGCCTCACGGCTGACGAAGCGTTCGTTGTTTTTCGGATCCAGATAACGCAGGTAGTACCAGCAGGAGCCGGCCCACTGGGGCATGGTGTTGGTTTCCCGGTGCGCCGTGGGCGTGTAGGCGATCCATTCCGTGGCCTTGACCAGCGGCCCGCGGGGGTCTCCCGTGGGCGCGAAGTCGTCCAGAGCGGGCTGGAGCAGGGGAAGTTCGTTTTCCGGAATGGCGCGGTGGCGGCCGTCTTCCCAGACGATGGGGAAGGGCTCCCCCCAGTAGCGCTGGCGGGAGAAGAGCCAGTCGCGCAGCTTGTAGTTCACTTTGCGGCGTCCCTTTCCGCGCTCTTCCAGCCACAGGATCATTTTTTCCTTGGCCTCCGGCGTGGGCAGCCCGGTCAGGAAGCCGGAGTTCACGCTGGTGCCCTCATATCCGCAGTAGCCGCGCCAGTCGGTATCTTCGGTGGGCGGCTGCACCACCTGGAGGACCGGAAGGCCGAATACCCCGGCAAATTCGAAGTCACGTTCGTCGTGGGCGGGAACGGCCATGATGGCCCCGGTTCCGTAGCCCATCAGCACATAGTCCGCAATCCAGACGGGAATCTGCTCTCCGTTGACCGGGTTCACGGCATGCGCGCCGGTGAAGACGCCCGTTTTTTCCTTGGAAAGGTCCGTGCGTTCCAGATCGCTCTTGGAGGCGCACTGGGCGCGGTACTGCTCCACGGCTTCTTTCCGTTCCGGCGTGGTGACGGCGTCCACCAGCGGGTGTTCCGGGGAAAGGACCATGTAGGTGGCGCCGAAGAGGGTATCCGGCCTCGTGGTGTAAACGGTGATGGTTTCCCCGCCCAGCTCAAAGTCCACTTCCGCCCCTTCCGACTTGCCTATCCAGTTGCGCTGGAGCAGCTTGATGGATTCCGGCCAGTCCAGGGGCTCCAGTTCGTCAATCAGGCGTTCGGCATAGTCCGTGATGCGCAGCATCCACTGGCGCAGCGGGCGGCGTTCCACGTGGTGGCCCTTGGCTTTCCATTCCTCCACTTCCTCATTGGCGAGCACGGTGCCCAGGTCCGGGGACCAGTTCACGGCCACTTCCGCCACGTAGGCCAGGCGTCGCTGGTCGATTTCCTCGCGGGTGAGACCTTGAGCCTCCAGTTCGGAGACGGGGCGCGCCTTTTTCAGTTCCCTGTTGTAGTAGGAGTTGTAAAGACGGAGAAAGATCCACTGGGTCCAGCGCACATATTCATGGTCCGTCGTGGCGATTTCCCGGTCCCAGTCATAGGAGAAGCCCAGCATCTTGAGCTGGCGGCGGAAGTTGTCAATGTTCCGGAAGGTGGTGATGGCCGGATGCTGCCCGGTCTTGATGGCGTATTGCTCCGCAGGAAGGCCGAAGGAGTCCCAGCCCATGGGGTGAAGCACGTTGAAGCCGTTCATGCGCTTGAAGCGCGCCACAATGTCCGTGGCGGTGTACCCTTCCGGATGGCCCACATGGAGGCCCGCGCCGCTGGGGTAGGGGAACATGTCCAGCACGTAGCACTTGGGCCGGGAAGCGTCAAATCCCTCATCCCCGGGGTTGCCTGTCTTGAAAGTCTTCCGTTCGTCCCAGATCTGCTGCCATTTGGGCTCAAAGACGTCAAAAGGATATGGTTTCTTGCGCTCGGACATGATGCGGAGGAATGTATACTCCGGCCGGGGGGCGATCAAGTCTAAACCCCGGCGGCGTCAGGCGTTTCCGGACCTTTCAGAGGATCAATCCCTTTTTCCGGAAAAAAAAGAAAGACCAGAGACGCAGGATGCGTATTTTAACGTTGAAAGGTTTGTCCTGACGTTATTAACTAAAAAATCATGAAGTTCACAGTCTGTTTCCTCTCCGCCGCCTGCGGCGTACTCTCCCTGCTTGCAGGGGCGTCGGCCCAGAATTCCTCCCATGCCGTTTCCGGAAAAAAGCCCAATATCATTGTTTTCCTGGTGGATGACATGGGATGGCAGGATACGTCCGTGCCGTTCTGGACAGATGAAAAGGGCCAGCCGGTCAAGACTTTCCTGAACAAGCGCTACCGGACGCCGAACATGGAGAAACTGGCCGCCCAGGGCATGACGTTTACGGATGCGTATGCGCACCCCCTCTGCACGCCGTCGCGCGTAAGCCTGATGTCCGGCATGAATCCGAGCCGCCACCGGGTGACCAACTGGGTCAGGCAGCAAAACCAGACGACAGACCAGAATAGCAAGAATCTCCAGCCGCCGGACTGGGCCCTCAACGGTCTTCAGCCAGTCGGAACGCCCGCCAAGGGAGTGACGAAGCGCCCCATTTCCGGAGAAGACATGCACTACAACATGACCCGTCCCTTCGCCACGGCAATCACGCTGCCCCAGCTGCTGAAAAAGTGCGGCTATGTGACCGTGCACTGCGGGAAGGCCCATTTCGGCACGCAGGGAACGCCAGGCTCCAACCCGTTGAACATGGGGTTTGACTACAATATTGCCGGTACAGAAATCGGACATCCGGCGGATTATCGCGGCTCCAAGCATTACGGAAAGGGTTTCAACCATGTGCGCGGACTGGATGAAAATAATTATTACCAGGACGACGTGTTCCTGACGGAGGCGCTGACCCAGGAGGCCATCAAGAGGCTGGAGGCCATCAGGAACAATCCCAAGGAAGCGGGAAAGCCCTTCTATCTGTACCTGGCCCAGTATGCCCTTCATTCCCCGCTGGATGAACGCGCGTATGACAAGAGGTTTGCGGATGCCTATAAAGACCCGCAGGACGGTCACGCGTGGTCGCCGAGGGAAAAACATTACTCCGGCCTGATCGAAGGGATGGACAAGAGCCTGGGGGACATCATGAAATACTTGAAGGACAACAATCTGGATAAAAATACGGTGTTGGTGTTCATGTCTGACAACGGGGGGCTGGCCATCTCCGGAAGGCTTGGCAACGTGGATTCCAATTATCCGCTTTCCTTCGGCAAAGGAGGGTGCATGGAGGGCGGCATCCGTGAGCCGATGATTATTTCCTGGCCGGGAGTCACCAAGGGAGGTGCCCGGTGCTCCGTGCCGGTCATTATTGACGATTTTCTGCCAACGCTGCTCGATATGGCGGGATGCAGGAATTTGAAAACACCGCAGAAGCTGGACGGCCTCAGCCTGGTGCCCCTGCTGAAAGGGGCGCAATTCCCCGCCGACCGTCCCCTTTTGTTCCACCAGCCCAACAACTGGGGGGAAGGCAGCCGCCAGGCAACGCAGTACGGCGCTTCCACCGCACTGCGGCGTGGTGACTGGAAGTTGATTTACCGTCACGTGGACCAGAGTTTTGAATTGTACAATCTGCGGAAGGATATTAGCGAAAAGAATAACCTGGCTTCCGCGGAACCGAAGAAAGTGAAGGAGATGGCTTCCATGATGGGCAGGCTGCTCCGGGAGAGGAAGGCTCTGATGCCCACTTACAAGAAAGGAAATTCCCTGGGAGTTGCCGAGGGCACGTCAGTGCCGTGGCCTGACCAGGTGAAGTAATCCTCGTCTTGGTGCTTCTCCGGCGTTGTTGCATAGAGAGAGCCATATCCGCTTTATACTATACGCGGCATGTTTTCCGATCTCCGGCAGCGGGTTGGGAGGACATGCCGTTTTTCATGCGGATGGAATGGCGGTTTTTCCCCGGATATTGCACTTCCGCTTTCGGATTTCATACGTGAAGTGCCGTACTTCGCCGTTGTCTTGTCAAACCGTTTTCCTTGCGGGATTCCGGGACGCCATGAAAGGCGTGCGTCTGAAAGGGGGGGCAAAGTTCCCGCCCGGTTTCATCCGGAGGCTTGTCTCCGTGCCGTGTTTCATCCCCGTTCGGGGGGGATAGGAAACAGCCCCGCTCCGGAAAACCGGGCGGGGCTGTTGATGCAAAGTGCCTGTTCAGGGATGATTTCCCGGCGGGACGGCTGTCTTAAAAGTCGTCGGCGGGAGCGTCCGCAGCGGGGGCGTCTCCTTCGGCGGCATTGTCCGCAGCCGGAGTATCCGTGGCGGTAGTATCTTCCGTGTCGGTTGCCGTGGCGTCGTCGGAAGGCGTTTCCGCCGCGTTGTCGGCATCTTCCACATCCGTATTGACATCGGCATTAGCGGCCGGCGGAGCGGCGGCAGGTTTGCCGGCAGGGGCTGCCGGAGCGGCTTCCTTGGGCGGAACGACTACTTTGACGGCGGGAGGCGCCGGGATGGGGGTGGTCAGGCCGTCAGCCTTGCGGGTGCTGACGCGCAGTCCGTCGGCATAGGCCAGGTTCTTCAGGATGGCGTAGCCCAGGGCCGGAGCCTTGTCCGTGGTGTTGACCAGCATGTTGAAGTGGTTGTTGACGGAAATCTTGCGCGCGTCCTTGCCGTTACGGAAGGGAATGATGCCTGCGAGGTTGCCGTCGTTGTCCGTGCAGATGGCCCAGAAGGAGCGGTCCACCTGGACGAAGTACTGCGGCCGGATGTAATCGGCCTTTTTCCATTCGGCTCCCTTGATGTATTCCGTCATGGCCCGGCGCGCGTTGGCCGGCATGCCGCCCCAGTCCGCATATACTCTGCTGGTCAGCGTTTCGCGGCCGTTGTACCCGTGCACGGATACGTTCTGCGCGGTGGCGAACTGGCGGGCGTAGCTCTCGGGAGAGGTTGGTTGGCAAGAGCTGGTGAAGAGCGCTGTCCCTGCGGTCAGGATGCAGGCTGCTGCTGTGGTGAAGGGATGAATGTTAGTCATGGCAATCGCAATGGTTGTGTTATAAAAGAGGAAAATCCACCCAATTTCAAGGAAAAGAATGCGGGTTGTGCCGTTTTATGGCGTTTTTTTACGGTTCCGCTTGCTGGAGAAACGTGCCGCCTGGGCCGGAAGTCTTTGGTATATCTTAAATTGGAGGTATGATGGGAAATTACTAAAATTTTTCTCGCAAATAGTTGCAGATCGCTTAGGTTGTCGTTGCTTCATGTCCGCCTTTATCGTCAGCCAGCCAGCATTGGAACGCAACGCCCGCATCCTCAGGGAGGTAGCGGATGCCGCGGGGTGCCGGGTCGTGCTGGCTCTGAAGGGGTTTTCCACCTGGCCCTGTTTTGAGGACCTGCGCCCCCTGCTGGACGGCTGCTGCGCGTCCGGACTGTGGGAGGCCCTTCTGGCCCGGCGCAGGTTCGGCAAGCATGTGCTGACCTATTCTCCCGCGTACGCCCCGGAGGAGATTGCGGAACTGGCGGAGATTTCCGACCACCTTGATTTCAACAGCCTGACCCAGTGGAACCGCTTCCGGAAGGAGGTGACGGCGCATCCCCGCTTCCTGTCCGGGGAACTGAAGTGCGGCCTGCGCATCAATCCCAAATTTTCCACGGGCCATACGCCCCTTTACGATCCCTGCGCGCCCGGCTCCCGTCTGGGTGTGACGCCGGAGCTGATGCGGGGCGCGGACCTGTCCGGAATTTCCGGGCTTCACTTCCATACCCTGTGCGAGCAGAGCGCGGAGGACCTGGCGGATACGTTGGAAGCCGTGGAACAGTACTTCGGCTCCATCCTGTCCCGGCCGGAGATCACCTGGCTGAACATGGGCGGCGGCCACTGGATCACCAAGCCCGGCTACAACCGGGAACTGCTGGCGAACCTGGTGCGCGGCATCCGCTCCCGCTACGGCGTGGACGTATGGCTGGAGCCGGGGGAGGCGGTCGCCATCCATTCCGGCGTGCTGCGCTGCCGGGTGCTGGACGTTTTTTCCTCCGAGGGGGTGGAACACGCCATTCTGGACGTTTCCGCGTCCGCCCACATGCCGGACACGCTGGAAATGCCCTATAGGCCGGATGTGTTCCAGATTTTGAAAAACCCCTCCCTGCGGTCCGGGCAGCAGCCCGCTGTCGTGATGGAGGGGGAAAGCTATGCCGTGGCCGGGGAGCCGGGTGAAGGGCCCTTCGCCTACCGCCTGGGGGCGCCGACGTGCCTGGCCGGGGACCGCCTGGGGGATTATTCCTTTGCGGAGCCCCTTTCTCCGGGAGACGAGCTTGTGTTTGACGACATGGCCCATTACACGATGGTGAAGACCACCTTTTTCAACGGCGTGCGCCATCCGGACATAGCCGTGCAGAAGCACGACGGCTCCGTGGAGACGGTGCGCCGTTTTTCCTACGAGGATTTTGAAGCCCGCCTGGGCTGAAACATTTGACCAGACCTATTGACATGGCAGCAGCTAAAGAAGGCATTAAACAGAAAGTCCGGGGGTGGAGCCATCATGATTCCGCAGATTTGTACGGCATTGACGACTGGGGCAACGGCTATTTCCGGATCAGCAAGAAGGGGGAGGTGACCGTCCGCCTGAATGATGAAGACGGCGGCAAGAAGGACATCAGCCTGTGCGACCTGCTGGAAGGGCTGAACGAGCGCGGCACGACCGTTCCCGTCCTGTTCCGCTTCCGCGACCTGTTGCGCAGCCGCATTGCGGAACTGAACGAAAGTTTCCGCAAGGCGATCAAGGAGGCGGATTACCAGGGCCATTACCAGGGCGTTTACCCCATCAAGGTGAACCAGCAGCGCCAGGTAGTGGAGGAGATCGCGGAATACGGCACCAAGTACGACTATGGGCTGGAGGCCGGCTCCAAGCCGGAACTGATTGCGGCCATGGCGCACATGCACAACCCGAACGCCTACCTGATCTGCAACGGGTACAAGGACGACGAGTTCATCGACCTGGCCCTGACGGCCCAGAAGATGGGGCTGAACATTTTCATCGTGCTGGAGATGCCTTCAGAACTGGATGCCATCTTCGCCCGCGCCAAAAAGATGGACATCCGCCCCAATCTGGGCCTCCGCGTGAAGCTGGCGGCCAAGGGGTCCGGCCTGTGGCATGAATCTGCCGGGGACAAATCCGTCTTCGGCCTGAACGCGGCCCAGGTGCTGGACGTGGTGGACAAGCTCAAGCAGATGGAGGCCCTGGATTGCCTGAAGCTGCTCCATTACCACCAGGGTTCCCAGATTCCGAATATTTCCGTGGTGCGCGAGGGATTGACGGAAGCCGCCCGCATTTACGTGGACCTGGTCAGGGAAGGGGCTCCGCTGGGCACGCTGGACATGGGCGGCGGCTTGGCCGTGGATTACGACGGCTCCAAGACCAACTTCCATTCCTCCTGCAACTATTCCATTGCGGAGTTTGCCCGCGACGTGGTGGAAGTGGTGGGGGACATGTGCACCAAATACGAGGTTCCGCACCCCACGCTGGTGACGGAATCCGGCCGCGCGGTGGTGGCCTATTATTCCGTGTTGGTGTTCAACGTGCTGGACGTAACCAGCGCCCCGGGGGAGGAACCGCCCCCGGAACTGCCGGAAAACGCGCCCGAACTGCTCAAGGCCTTTGCGGACACGGACAGGACCCTGGCCCGGAAAAACATGCAGGAATGCTACAATGACGCCTGTTATTACCGGGACCAGCTCCGGGCCCAGTTCTTTTACGGAAACGCCACCCTGCGGGAACGCGGGCTGGGAGAGGCGTATTACTGGCACATCCTCAGCCGCATTTCCCGGATGCTGGCGGAGATGGAAACCATTCCGGAAGACCTCCGGGAGCTTTCCTGCTCCATGGTGGATTTCTATTACGGCAATTTTTCCCTGTTCCAGTCCCTGCCGGATTCCTGGGCTATCCGCCAGCTTTTCCCGGTCATGCCTCTTCACCGCCTGAACGAGCGGCCCACGAACAAGGCCGTGCTGGCGGACATCACGTGCGACTGCGACGGGAAGATCGACCATTTCATTGACCGCGAAGACGTGGCCACGGCCCTTCCCCTGCACGCCATCAAGCCCGGCGAGGAAGACTACTACATCGGCGTGTTCCTGGTGGGAGCCTATCAGGAGACCCTGGGGGACTTGCACAACCTGCTGGGGGACACGAACGTCGTCGGCGTGCACCTGGAAGGCGGCCGCCCCGTGTACACGCATGAGGTGGAGGGAGATACGGTGGCGGACGTGCTTTCCTACGTGGAATACGATCCCAAGGAACTCGTCAACAAGTTCCGCATTTTTGCGGAACAGGCCGTGGCTTCCGGAAAAATCACGCCGTCCGAACGCCGCCGCGCCCTGGAAGTATTCCGTTCCGGGCTGAATGGCTATACCTATTACGAACTGTAGGGAAAAGCCCCGCTCCGGCGCGGCGGAACCTTCCGAACCCTGCCGGAACAACGGTTACTGGGGCATTTCCGCAGGGGCCTCCATTTCCTCGATCACCTTTGCCGGAGTCAGGGCCCAGAAGCGGTTGGCCGTCTGGACGGAAATTCCCTTCATGTTCAGGTACCGGGTGCGGAGCAGGGAGGAGGAGCGGTGCCCCATTTCCATTTGCAGCAGGTTGTAGTCCTTGAAATGCTTGGCGTGATAGCTGGCGTAGGTATGCCGCAGGCAGTCCGGCACCCATGATCTTTTTCTGCTGCCCCATCCCGCTCTTCTCCGGATTTTGCGCCATTTGATCGTCCATCCCTTCGGGCAGATGGGCGTGAGCGGGCCCGGCTTTGTCCTGTCGCGGCAGAATTTGAGCCATTTGGCCAGCACGGGCAGAATGGTGACGTGGCGCGCGCCGCCCGTCTTGGTATGTTTGGAATTCAGGATCACGCAGCCGTCCCGGATGGCGATGTTTTCCCAGAGCAGGCGCTCCACTTCCTGCGGCCGGATGCCCGCAAAAATCATCAGGGCCGCGCCGGCAACGCAGGTTCCGTTGAATTCGTCCATGCATGTCTTGAGCAGGAGTGTCACTTCCTTCAGCGTCAGGGCGGGAATTTCCTGCTCCTTCAGGAACGGCGTGTCCACCCTCAAGATCGGGTTTTCGTCGCACCAGCCGCGTTTGACGGAGAAGGAAAAGATGCCGCTCAGGATCAGTCTTGCCTTGTGCCTCTGGCGGGAGGTGGTGAAGGTATTCATCAGGATGCTCTGGCAGTCCTCCACGCTGATGTTCCGCAGGGGCGTCTGTTCCAGTTCCGGATTGCTTTTCTTGAGCTTCTGGATGATGCTCCTGATGTCCGTCAGCGTGCGGGGCCTGCGGTGGCTTTTGGAACGCAGGCATTCCACCGCTGCCGTCCCGAAGCTGACCGTATGGTGCTTGTTCTTGATGGCGTTCAGCCCCAGGGAAACGACTTCCCGGCATCTGTTGATAGTGCAAATTTCGTCACCCAGGGCCTCCTTGATTTCCAGTACCAGCCTGGCTGCCTGAATCAGAGTAACGGATTCACCCTCCAGGAGCGCGGCTCCAACATATCGCAATTTATTCGTTTTCGGTGTTTTTCTCATATTGGTTCACGTGTTGTCACAAACACGGGTTTAACGAAAAAGGCATTCCTTATAGTAAAGAAAAATTATGTTTTCTATCGGAAAACGCGTAACCAACAAGGTTATGTTGTTACTTCCGATTTCTTTGATCCGATCGGAAAAATCAAGGTTCCAGAAAAGCAGTGGGAAAAATGTTGGAAGCCGGCGGCCTTCCTTAATTCCGTGCGTAAAGCCGCCGGAACGCTTATTCCGGTAAAAAGCGTCCCCTGGCGGAATGCCGGCCCAGTATCATGAAAGATATTGACGGCAGAGAACGTATGCAGTAAACTCATTATCCATACCATGGTTATCCGAATTCATTCTCTCACTGTGCCATGCGCAGGGCTGTGCTGCGCTCTGGGTTCTCTCCTGGCAATGGCGGATGCGCGTGAAGTGTATCCCCTGACCGGTTCTTGGGATTACCGTTTTGACGGAGGCCCTTCTGAAAAAGTAACCGTGCCGCATACCTGGAATGCGTCGGATGCCGCGGACGGGGTGAAAGGGAAGCGCGGAGACGCCAAGTCCGTCAACAGCGACGTTTACCGGCGCGGCCCCGCCGTTTATACCCGTACTCTTCCGGTGGCTCCCAAGCCGGGCAAGAGGTATTTCATCCGCGGCGGGGGCGCCAGCATCGTTTCCGAGGTTTCCGTCAACGGGAAGCCTGCCGGCAGGCATGAGGGAGCATTCACCGCATTTTGCTATGAAATCACTCCTCTCCTGAAAAAAGGCGCCAATACGGTTTCCGTGCTGGTGGACAATACGCAGCGGGACCACATCGCGCCCCAGCGCGGGGATTTTTCCATGTTCGGCGGACTGTACCGGCCCATTGAACTGATTGAGACGGACGGCGTCTGCATTGACCCCCTCTTTTACGCCTCTCCCGGCGTTTTCATTACCACGAAGTCTCTGGACAAATCCAAAGCGGAAGTGGAGGTGAAGACCCTTCTCAATTCGGACGGGAAGGCGGGGGACGTGGATGTGGCCGTGGAAATTCTGGACATGAAGGGCAGGAAGGTAGCCGGAAAGACGGTGAAGGCCGCCGCCGGGGAAAAGAAGAATCTGGAAGTTCCCGTAACACTGGCGATTCCCAATCCCGTGCTCTGGAACGGTGTCAGGAATCCCTACCTCTACCAGGTGAAGACCTCCGTCAGGACGGCGGACGGCCAGACGGATGAAATGGTGCAGCCGCTGGGGCTGAGGACCGTTTCCGTCAATCCCAAGGAGGGGTTTGTCCTGAACGGAAAACCCATGCAGATCAAGGGAGTCAGCCGCCACCAGGATATGAAGGGGAAGGGCTGGGCGCTCTCCCCGGAGGATGAGGAGCGGGATATCAGGCTGATTGCGGACATGGGGGCGGACGGTTTGAGAACGGGCCACTATCCCGCCTCCAGCAACGTTTACGACCTGTGCGACAAGACGGGGCTGGTCGTCTGGTCCGAGGTGCCCAACGTCAACCTGGTGCGTGATACGCCGGAGTTCCGGGAGAATAACCGCCTCCAGGCCCGGGAGATGATTTACCAGAACTGGAACCATCCATCCATCTGCATGTGGGGCATTTTCAATGAGATAGGCCACCAGCCGGAGGCTTCCTCCAAAGGGGTGGACATGGAGGCCGAATTGACGGAGCTGAACAAGTTCGTGAAAGAGACGGACCCCTCCCGCATGACGGTAGGGGCCAGCAACCAGGCGGGCCGCAGGAAGCTGAACAATATTCCGGACCACATCGCGTTCAATACCTATCCCGGGTGGTACGGGGGCGGCCCTGAAACCATGAAGGGCAACCTGAACGGCTACATCCGCGACTACGGCGGCAAGATGGGCATCGCCGTCAGCGAGTACGGCCATGGCGCCAGCACGGGCATGCATGAGAATCCGGCAAAGAGGCCGTCCCCCACGGGATTCTGGCATCCGGAGGAATGGCAGTCCCAGGCGCATGAGATCAATTACAAGTGCATCAGGGAGAGGCCCGAGGTGTGGGGCTCCTTCGTCTGGAACATGTTTGACTTCGGTTCCGCCTCCCGCTTTGAGGGAGAAAGCCCCGGCATCAACGACAAGGGACTGGTGACCTATGACCGCAAGACGCCCAAGGACGCCTATTTCTTCTACAGGGCCAATTGGAGCCCGCAGCCGACCGTGTACATTACGTCCCGCAGGTTTGCGGAGCGCACGGGAAAGACGGTGCCCGTGAAGGTTTACAGCAATGCCCCCATGGTGAAGCTGGCCGTCAACGGGAAGGCCGTGGGAAGCGTCAAGCCGGATGAATTGAAGCGCGCCGTCTGGCCTGAAGTAACTCTCAAGCCCGGCGTCAACACCATCACGGCCACGGCCTCCGTGGGCGGGAAAACGTATACGGATTCCTGCAAATGGACCTTGAAGCTTTCCGGAGAGGATGGGAAGAAGGGGGGCGAGCGCTATCAGGACCCGTCCATCAACAAGTATAAGTAACCATTCAGCACCCAACCCGAAATGAAGACGGCACGAGCATTCCTGTTTTCCATGATGTGCCTGGCCCCGGCCCTTCCCCTGCTGGGGGAGGCCCCGGACTGGGAAAATGAAGAGGTGACGGGAATCAACAAGGAGGCTCCCCGTGCCTCCGTTCTCCCGGCGGCAGACAAAACGCTGAGCCTGAACGGCGACTGGAAGTTCAAGTTTTCCATGACGCCGGACAAAAGGCCCGCCGATTTCTTCAAGCCTTCCTATTCCGTTTCCGGATGGGATACGATCAAGGTGCCTTCCAATTGGCAGCTTGCGGGCTATGGAACGGCCATTTACACGAACGTTCCGTATCCTTTCAAGGCGAATCCGCCCAAAGTGATGGGGGAACCGCCCAAGAACTGGCCGGCATACAAGGAGCGCAATTCCGTAGGCTCCTACCGCCGGGATTTCAACCTTCCCGCCTCCTGGAAGGGAGAGCAGGTGATGATCCGGTTTGACGGAGTGGAGTCTGCCTTTTACGTGTGGGTGAATGGCCGCAAAGCCGGCTATTCCGAGGATTCCTATACCGGTGCCGAGTTCAACCTTACTCCCTACGTGAAGCCGGGCAGGAACACGATTGCCGTGGAGGTGTACCGCTGGAGCGACGGCTCCTATCTGGAGGACCAGGATTTTCTGCGCCTTTCCGGCATCTTCCGGGACGTGACCCTGTTCGCCCAGCCGCAGGTGCACGTGCGCGACCTGTTCCTGAAAGCCGGGCTGGACAAGAAGAATTACACCACGGGCGCCTTGGACGGAACCTTCACCATCCGCAATTCCGGGAAAAAGGGCATTCCCGCCGGGATGAAGCTGGAATATTCCATCGACGGGGTTTCCACCAATCTGAACTGGGAAGGCAAAAGCGGTTCCGGCAGCGTGAAGACGGACAACAAGGGCAGGCTGGATTCCGGTACGCTCACGGTGCCTGCCATTCCCGCCGGAGGGGAAGTGCAGGTTTCCCTGAAAAAGGAATATCCCGGCGTGAAGCCGTGGACGGCGGAAACGCCCAACCTGTACAGGGTGACCTATTCCCTGAACGGCAAGGATTCCCGTTCCGTCAACATCGGATTCCGCACCGTGGAAATCGCTGACGACGGAGCCGTGCTGGTCAACGGCAAGGCCGTCAAGTTCAAGGGGGTCAACCGCCATGAATCCCATCCGGACTATGGCCGCGCCATTCCGCGGGAGGTGATGGAGAAGGACGTACAGATCATCAAGGCGCACAACATCAACACCGTGCGCTGTTCCCACTATCCCAACCACCCCTATTTCTACGACCTGTGCGACCGCTACGGCCTGTACGTGATGGATGAAGCCAACTGCGAGGCCCACGGAATCCGCAACAGCGGCATGGACATTTCCAGAAAACCCTCCTGGAAGAAGGCGCACGTGGAGCGCAACATGAGCATGGTTCACCGCTCCAAGAACCATCCCTCCATCGTCTTCTGGTCCCTGGGCAACGAGTCCGGCAACGGCCCCAACTTCGTGGCGGCCTCGGAAGCCATCAGGGCCTATGACGATACGCGCCCCCTCCATTACTGCGAATTCCCGCACGGCCACAAGGCCGTGGATATGGATTCCGCCATGTATCCGCCCGTGGACCGGGTGGAAAACTGGGGGAAGCAGAAGACCTCCCGCCCCTTCTTCGTGTGCGAATACGCCCATTCCATGGGGAATGCCCTGGGCAATTTCAAGGAGTACATGGAAGCCTTTGAGTCCTCCCCGCGCATGGTGGGCGGGGCCATCTGGGATTTTGTGGACCAGTCCCTCCGCGCCAACCCTGCCGGAAACGGGATTTACAAGCCCGCGCCCTTCAAGGGCGTGACGCAGGCTTACGGCGGCATGTTCGGGGACAGGCCCAACCAGGCCAATTTCTGCGACAACGGCATTATCCTGGGCAACCGGAACACCACGGCCAAGACGAAGGAGGTGAAGAAGGTGTACCAGTACATGGCCTTTGTCCGCAAGGACGGCTCGCTGACCGTGCTGAACAAGTATTTCCACAAGCCGTTGAAGGGGTATGCGCTTTACCTGGTGTCCCTCGCGCCCGGCGGCAATCATGCCGTGGAGCGCATGGCGTTGCCGGAAATAGCTCCCGGCAAGTCCGTGACGGTGAAACTGCCTTCCGCCGCCATGCAGACGGGTTCCCTGATGGTTCTGGCGGACGCCCGGTTCAAGCTGCCGGAAGACGTGAAGGAGCTTTCAGCCAAGCAACTGGAGCACGTGGCGGACGAGTGCGAAGCTTACGAGTGGTTCCCGGCGACCGTGGAGAAGGAGGCCTCCGTGAAGGCTCCGGCGGCTCTTCCCGCCGTCTCCGTGCGCCAGGGCGATCCCGTGGTGGTGCAGGGGAAAGGCTTTTCCGCCTCTTTCAAGGACGGGATGCTTTCCGCCCTCCGGTACGGCAGCCAGGACCTGATTCTTCCGGACTATCCGGTGGCTCTCCAGGCGTACCGTTCCCCGGTGGATAACGACGCCTGGATCAGGGGCAAGGTGGAAGGGAAGATGAAGATGCAGAACATGAAGGCGGAGTATTCCGGCGTGAAGGCCGCCGTCATTTCCCCCGGCGTGGCTCGCATCACGGCGCAATTCCGGACGAAAGGCTCCGACCTTTCCTTCTCCGGGGAGGTTGCCTGGACGGTGTTCGGCAACGGCATCATCAATGCCTCCGTCAGGATGTATCCCTCCGCCAAAGGGGAAGAGCTTCTGCGGCTGGGCGTCACCTTCGGGATGCCTGCCGCCTATGACCAGGTGGAGTACCTGGGACTGGGGCCGTGGGACAATTACCGGGACCGCCGCACGAGCTGCTGGAAGGACGTCTTCCGCACTTCCGTGGACGACATGTTTTTTGCCTATTCCCGGCCCCAGGACATGGGCAACCGCATGGAGACGGACTGGGTGGCCCTGTCCAAACCCAAGGCGGCCCCGGCGTTGTGGGTGGGGTCCGCTTCTCCCAGGGCTCCGCTGGAGGTGTCCGTCCTGCGCTATACGCCTAAGGAGCTCAACAACGCCAAAAGCCTGGACAGGCTGCCGGAAAAGGACAAGGTGATCGTGAATCTGGACGCCTTCCAGATGGGGCTGGGCGGTTCCTCCTGCGGGCCGCGCCCCCTGGCGAAGTACCAGACGCTGAGCGAGGCCACCCCCCTGGGTTTTGTGCTGGCCCCCACATCCGCCCTGCTGAACTTGGCGCGCGCGGGCCTGGGCGTGCCCCATTCCCCCGTGATTGAACGGGACGGGGACGGCATGGTCAGCCTGGTTTCCTCCACGCCCGGAGCGGAGATGAAGTATTCCGTCAACAAGGGGCCGGAGAAAACGTACCGGAAGCCCTTCAAGCTTCCCGAAGGGGAGGTCAGGGCCTGGGCCGCCGCCGGGAAGTTCGGCAAGGCGCTGCCCACGTCTCCCGGCGAGCGGAAATTCCCCCTCGTCAAGGGGCAGGGCGAATGGAAGATTCTGAGCGCTTCCTCGGAAGAGCCGGATACCGGGTTTGCCCACTTCGCCATTGACGGGAATCCGGATACCTGCTGGCACACGTCGTACACGAACGGCCTGCCGGGCTTCCCCCACTCCATTGCCGTGGACATGGGCACCAGGATGAAGTTCACCGGGTTCATCTACACGCCCAGAATGGACAAGGACAAGGGCCTGATCAGCCAGTACGCGTTCTCCGTTTCCGATGACGGCCAGAACTGGAAGGAAGTGAAGAAAGGCCAGTTCACGTACCATTATATCAGGAAAGACCCCGCGGTTCAGCGCATCGACTTCGGCAAGCCTGTGGAGGCACGCTATTTCAAGCTGGATGCCCGGTCCCCGGTGAAGGGCGGCGAGCAGAGCGCCACCGTGGCGGAACTGAATATCATCACCCAGTAACGGATAGGCGGGAGCTCCGCTTTCCCGAATGAAAGTTTTTTTCAGCCGTGCATCCCTTCAGGGGCGCACGGTTTTTTGTTGTGGCCAGGGACCGCCGTCCGGGAGGGAAGGGCAGCCGGAAGAAAGCCCCTGACAGGAACGGTTTCTTCAAGGACATGTCGCAAATCATTGATGCTATTTATGTTTCATGCGCGGAAAACGATGCCGCCTGTTTTCCTGTCCGGCGGAGTTCAACATTTTTTCCTCAAGGATATTAACGGAAGCGAAAAATGTTTTTTTCTTTGAAAGAAAGAAGCCTGCGAAGAGGTAATACGACTTATGCGTAGAATTATCACCTGTATGTTGGGCGTTGCCGCCCTGGGCCTGTGCGCTGCAGGAGCGGAAACGCCTGTTTCCGCTGCGGAGAAAGTTTTGCCCGCCTGCAAGAGAATGGTCTGGAACCGCGGCTGGGAGTTCCGGCTGGAAGACGAACCCGGAAAGAGCGGCTGGCAGACGGCGCATCTGCCCCATACGTTCAGCCTGCCCTATTTCATGTCCGACTCCTTTTACACGGGACGGGGAGCCTACCGCAAGAAGCTGGTGATGCCGGAGGAGTGGAAGGGGCAAAAGGTTTTTCTGGATTGCGGGGCTGCCTTCCAGGTGGCGGAGGTGGTGGTGAACGGGAAGGCCGCGGGCAGCCATGAGGGAGGGTATACGGCATTCCGTGCGGATTTGACGCCTTTCCTGAAGCCCGGAGAGAATTGGGTGGAGGTGCGCGTGGACAACCGCTGGAGTCCCCGCATTGCCCCGCGGGCCGGGGAACATACTTTTTCCGGCGGCCTGTACCGGAACGTGCATCTGCACGTGTGCTCCCCCGTGCACATTCCGGCCTGCGGCGTCTGGGTGCAGACGCCGGAAGTGACGCCCTCCCGCGGGAAAGTGCGCATCCTGACGGAGGTGAAGAATGATTCTCCGGAAATGAAGAAGTTTTCTGTGCGCCACACCGTGCGCGAGGAGAAGGGCGGCCGTGTGGTTTTGCGCGGGGAGAAGCCCGTGAAGCTGGCTGCGGGAGGGGCGGACCGCATTCAGACGGACCTGCCTCCGCTGGCCGCTCCCAAATTGTGGAGTCCGGCAGCGCCCAACATGTACCGGGTGACGACGGAGCTGGTGGACGAGAAGGGGAAGACGCTGGACCGGACTGAAAGTCCCCTGGGTTTCCGCTCCCTGGAGCTGACGGCGGACCGGGGCATGCTGATTAACGGGAAGCCCGTTTATCTGCAAGGGGCCAATGTGCACCAGGACCATGCCGGGTGGGGGGATGCCGTGACGGATGCCGGGGCGCGCCGTGACGTGCTGCTGATGAAGAACGCCGGGTTTAATTTCATCCGCGGCTCCCATTATCCCCATTCCCAGGCTTTTCTGGACGCCTGCGACCGGGAGGGCATGTGCATGCTGAATGAAGGCATTTTCTGGGGCATGGGCGGGTTTAAGAAGGACAACCGCTATTGGAATTGTGACGCCTACCCCACCGATGAAAAGGACCGCGCCGCTTTTGAGGAAAGTTGCATGCGCCAGGTGAGGGAAATGGTGCTGCAATTCCGGAACCATCCTTCCATCGTCATCTGGAGCATCAGCAACGAGCCGTTTTTCACCCAGCATGCGCAGGAGTCCAGGGAATTGTGCGCCAGGCTCATTGCGCTGGTGAAGGAGCTGGACCCGACGCGCCCCGTGTGCGCGGGGGGAGGTCAGCGCGGGAATTTTGACAAACTGGGGGACCTGGCCGCTTTCAACGGGGACGGCTCACGCGTGAAGACGCCCGGAAGGCCCAGCATGGTGACGGAATACGGTTCCGTGAGCTGCAAGAGGCCGGGAGCGTACGCGCCGGGCTGGGGGGACATGAAGAAGGACAAGGACGCCGGCGTCCGCTATCCCTGGCGGGTGGGGGAGGCGGTCTGGTGCGGTTTTGACCACGGCAGCATCTGGCCCTCCGGCGGCCGCATGGGCATTGTGGATTATTTCCGCATCCCCAAGCGCGCCTGGTACTGGTACAGGAATGAGTTCAAACGCATTCCCCCGCCGGAATGGCCCGTGAAGGGAACTCCGGCGCAGGTGAAGCTGTCCGCGGACAAGAAGGTGATCAGCCCGGCGGACGGCACGGACGACGTGCACGTGACCGTGAAGGTAGCGGACGCCTCCGGCAGGCAGATAGCCAATGCCGTTCCGGTGACGCTCACGGTGGAGTCCGGCCCCGGGGAGTTCCCCACCGGCAAGAGCATCACGTTCACGCCCGGAACGGACATTGACCTCATTGACGGCTGCGCGGCCATTGAGTTCCGGTCCTATTATGCCGGGAAAACGGTCATCAAGGCATCTTCCCCCGGATTGAAGGGGGACAGCCTCCAAATCGTTTCCCGGAAGGCCCCGGCGTACGCGGCGGGCAGGAGCGCGGAAACGGCGGACAGGCCCTACAAGCGTTTCACCGCACAGGAAAGGGACGCCCAGCTGGCGCGGTACGGCCAGTCCGGAACCGGAGAAAAAGCCAATTTGGCGGCATTGAGGCCCTGTTCCGCTTCATCCAATGTCCAGGACGCGATGAAGGCGTCCGACGGGGACGCCGCTTCCGCCTGGAAGCCGTCCGCGGATGACAAGGCGCCGTGGTGGCGGCTGGACATGGAGTTTGAATTCCGCCTGGACCGGGTGGAGGCGAAGGCCGCCGGAAACTGGAAGGGGCAGCCCCCCGTGGTGCAGATCAGCAGGGACGGCAACACCTGGAAGGACGTCAAAACCGTTCTGAACAAGGATGGGACGGGGCTGACCGCAGCGTGCCCGAAGGACGCCGGAGCCAGGTATGTCCGCATCCGGCTGTCGCCGGGGCAGGGGATTGCGGAAGTGGCCGTATGGCCGGCGGATGCCTCATGAGGGCTCCCGTTTCTCCGGAGCGGGGGGCTTTTTCCGGCCTCTCCGCGTGCCGGAGCCGCCGGAATCCTCTTCCGCCCGCTGGCGGCGCAGCTTGTCCCAGTACGCCAGCCGCTTGTTGATTTCCCGCTCAAAGCCCCGTTCCGGCGGTTTGTAGAACTGGCGGCGGGGCATCTTGTCCGGAAAGTAGTTCTGGCCGGAGAAGGCATCCGGCGCGTCGTGGTCGTACGCGTAATTCTTCCCGTAGCCCAGCTCCTTCATCAGTTTGGTGGGCGCGTTCAGGATGTGCGCGGGCGGCATCAGTGAGCCGTGTTCCCTGGCGGCTTTTTGAGCGGCTCCCCATGCAGTGTAGGCACTGTTGGACTTGGGGGCGCACCCCAGGTAGATGACCAGTTCCGCAATGGCCAGCTCCCCTTCCGGAGAACCCAGCCGTTCGTACGTGTCCCACGCGGCGATTGCCATCTGGAGCGCGGCGGGATCCGCCAGGCTGATGTCTTCCATCGCGAAGCGGGTCAGGCGGCGCAGCAGGTAGAGGGGGTCCTCCCCGCCCTGGAGCATGCGGGCGGCCCAGTACAGGGCCGCGTCTGTGTCCGAACCGCGCAGGGATTTGTGCAGGGCGCTGATCAGGTTGTAGTGGCCTTCCCTGTCCTTGTCGTACACCGGGGCGCGCTGCTGGACGATTTTCAGCAGGGCCTCCGTGTCCAGGACGTCGTCCGGCCTGCACAGGTCAAAGACGCTTTCCATCAGGTTGATAAGGTAGCGGCCGTCGCCGTCCGCCAGGTCCACCAGGGTGGCGCGGGCTTCCGGAGTGAGCGGCAGCTTCCGCTGGAGGAGGGATTCCGCCCGTTCAATGATGCTGTCCAGCGCTGCGGCGTCCAGAGCGTGCATGACGAAGACCTTGCAGCGCGAGAGCAGGGCGCTGTTGAGTTCAAAGGAGGGGTTTTCCGTGGTAGCGCCCACCAGCGTGACGGTGCCGTTTTCCACATAGGGGAGGAAGCCGTCCTGCTGGGCGCGGTTGAAGCGGTGTATTTCATCCACGAACAGGAGGGTGCCTTCCCCGTATTCCCGGCGTTTGGCCGCCTCGTCAAAGGCTTTCCGGAGGTCCGCCATGCCGGAGAAGACGGCGGAGAGCGCCACGAAGTGCATGGACGTGCGCGTGGCCAGAATGCGCGCCAGCGTGGTTTTTCCGCAGCCGGGCGGCCCCCACAGGACGAAGCTGGTCAGTTTGCCGGAGTCCGCCATGCGCCGTATGGGGCCGTCTTCCCCCAGAAGATGGTCCTGCCCCACGATTTCAGCCAGTGCGGACGGTCTCAGGCGGTCCGCCAGGGGACGGTCCGCAAAGGCGGCGAACAGGCTGGGGGCTTCATCTTTTTTCATGGTGCCCATCGTACGCCGCCCGGAGGGGAAAGGCAAGGGAGGGATGGCGGCACCGCTGTTGTTTGCCTGTCCCGGCGTGTCATGGAGAACTGTCCGGAAAGGGTTTTTGTACCTGGACGGAGGAAAAGAGAAAGACATGGAGGGGAAAGTGTGTATCATGGCCGCCATGATGCGCTTTTTCCGCCCCTTTTTCGTGCTGATGCTTTCCGGCGCGGCCTGCATGGCCGCCCAGGGACAGGAGCAGATCATTCCCCGGCCCGTTTCCGTGAAATATGGGGAAAAGGGGCCGGAGGGAGGCATCGTTCTGGATGCCGGAAGCCGCATCGTCTGCCGGGAAAAGGACCCCGGATTTCAGAAGCAGGCCCGTTTTCTCCAGCAGTTTTTAGCGCAGGGAACCGGACTTTCCCTGAACGGAGAGGAGGGGACGAATGCCATATGCATTGAAAAGGACGCCTCCCTGAAGCAATACGGTCCGGAAGCCTACAGGCTGGAAGTGAAGCCCGGCCTGATTTCCATCCGTGCCGCTTCCCCCAAAGGCGTCTATTACGCCGGGCAGAGCCTGGCGCAGATGCTTCCGCCGGCCTTTTTCGACAACCGCGCGGACAAGTCCGCCACGGTCTGGAAGGTGGCGGACAAGCCGTTTTTCATGCTGGATTACCCCCGGTTTTCATGGCGGGCCTTCATGCTGGATGAGGCGCGGCATTTTTTCGGAGAGGAAGAGGTCAGGAAGCTGATCGACCAGATGGGGCTGCTGAAGATGAACGTTCTGCACTGGCATTTGTCCGATGATGCGGGATGGCGCATCCAGATTAAAAAGTACCCCAAATTGACGTCCGTGGGCAGCAAAAGGAAGGATACGGAAGTGGAGACCTGGGGGAGCGGCAAGTATGCCGGCAAGCCCCATGAAGGATTTTATACGCAGGAGCAGATCAGGCGCATTGTGCGCTATGCGGCGGAGCGCAATATCACCATTGTGCCGGAGATAGACGTGCCCGGCCATTCCGCCGCGGCCATCGTCTCCTACCCGGAACTGAAGCTTTCCGCTCGCCCCCTGCCGGAGATTCCCGTCAGCTTCAACGACGGAGCGGCCTTTGACCCCACCAGCGAGCGCACCTACCAGTTCATCGGGGACGTGATGACGGAACTGGCCTCCCTCTTTCCGGGGGGAATCATCCACATTGGCGGCGACGAAGTGCGCTACAAGAAGTACTGGGAGGGCGTCCCCCATATTGAGGCGTTCATGAAGAAGAAGGGCATCAAGACGTTCCCGGACCTCCAGATTATGTTTACGAACCGCATTTCCGGGATGCTCGCCAAAAAAGGGGTGAGGACGATCGGCTGGAATGAAATCCTGGGTACCGACGTTCACCATGACGGGGGCCAGGGAGCTGCCCTGGGACGTCTGGACGGAAAGGCGATCATCCATTTCTGGTACGGGTCCGACAAGATCGCCACCAAGGCGATCGAGGACGGCCACCAGGTGGTCAATTCCACCTCCCACATGACCTATATCAACAAGGACGAGCAGAAGCTGCCCCTGTCCAAGTCCTATTCCTTTGAGCCCGTTTTTCCCGGATTAAAGCCCAAGCACCATGACCGGGTCCTCGGGCTGGGATGCCAGGTGTGGACGGAATGGATTCCGGATGCGGGCAAGCTGGAGCGGCGCGTGTTCCCGCGCATAGCCGCTTATGCGGAGACGGGATGGAGCCGGAAGGAAGACAAGAATTACCCGGATTTCCTGAGGCGCCTGAAGAGGTATGTGGAGATTCTGGATGCACGGGGCATCAATTACGGGGAAACCCGCTAGGGCTGCCGGAGGGGGCGGCAGAGGCATGGTTTCTCCGCTGTTCCCGCAGTGCGATGATCCGGGAATTCTCTTTTTGACGGGGATTCCGGGGAGGTGTTTTTGAGCGTTTTTTCCGCCGTGGCATGACACGGACGGAAGGCGCTTGCGGATCATGAGTTGCTGTTTTTTCCGGATTTGTTCCTGCGTCACCCTCCGGCATGAAATCAACAAATGTGCCAAATCCTTTCTCCAACTGGCAAGGGATGCAGTTTAAAAAGACCGTTTGAATCCCGGATATAACCATCAATATAGATATAGGAGAATCATAGGATGTCATTCATGTCGTCACACTATCATCAGCTTTACACCCCGGAAGATACTGCCGTGGTATTCATTGACCATCAGCCCCAGATGACCTTTGGCGTAGCCAGCATCAACCGGGCGGACCTGATCAACAACGTTACCCTGCTGGCCAAGGCTTCCAAATTGTTCCAGGTGCCCACCATCATCACCGCCGTGGAAACGGAAAGCTTTTCCGGGTATGTCTGGCCGCAGCTGCTGGACGTGTTCCCCGGCCAGCACGTGATTGAACGCACCTCCATGAATTCCTGGGATTCCGACGAGTTCCGCAAGGCCATCAAGGCGACGGGACGCAAGAATATCCTGCTTACCGGTCTTTGGACGGAAGTGTGCGTCACCTGGCCGGCCATTGAAATGATGGGCGACGGATACAACATTTACGTGGTGGAAGACTGCTGCGGCGCCACCTCCCGTGATGCCCAGAAGGCCGCCCTTTCCCGCATTACCCAGGCGGGCGGAACCCGGCTGACGACTATTGCCGCCATTCTGGAATTCCAGCGCGACTGGAAGAACAAGGAACATTACGATGCCCTGATGAATCTGCTCAAGCAGCAGGGCGGAGCCTACGGCGTGGGCGTGGAATACGCCTACACGATGATTCACCACGCTCCCCAGTCTGCGGTGTCCCCGCAGGTGGTGAAGCATGATCATTAATTGATCCAGGAGCATTCCCCTGCCGGAAAGTCCGTGTTTGCGGGCTTTCCGCCGGAGGAAGCTCCGGAAACACTGAACACTGCATGAAGGCCATGGACCCTTCCCATGAAGTGACTGTAGTCGTGCGCCGGCACATTCTGCCGGGCCATGAAGCCCAGTTTGAGCATGCCATGAGGGATTTTGTCAATTTTGTACTGGGTTGTGCCGGGCATGTGGGCATCAGCGTCTTGAGGCCGAACGACGGGAACGGGGAATATGTGGTGGTGGACCGTTTTGCCAATGCCGCCGCCAGAAAGGCCCTGGTTTCCTCCCCTGAGTATGAACGCTGGATGAAGCTGCTGGGGGCCCATACGGAAGGCGAACCGGACATGCAGGAGATGAATGGGCTGGACGCCTGGCTGAACCAGCCGGACAGCCCCATGAAGACGCCTCCGCGTTACAAGACGGCAGTGGCCACCTATCTGGGGGTGTGCGTCGTCATTTTTCTTTTGAATATTACTGTGGGAGACCTGATTCACAGCCTGCCCGCATGGCTTTCCTTTCTCTTCTTCAATGCCTGCGTGGTGGCTCTGCTGACCTGGGTATTCATGCCGCTGATCAGCCGCATGCTGTCTTCCTGGCTTTTCAGCCGGCAGGGGGAAGCGGCTGCGGAAACAACCCCGAACCATGATGAAAACAATGAAAAATAATGAAAAAGTTTACGCCGATTTGATGATCTCAAACGGCAAGATAGCAACGCTGGATGAACGCGGCACCATGGCCGAAGCCGTTGCCGTGAAGGATGGAAAAATTCTGGCTGTCGGTTCCGACGAAGACATCGCCAAATACAAGGGGCCGGATACCCAGGCCATAGACGCCGGGAAAAGAACAGTTATTCCCGGCCTGAACGATTCCCACCTCCACGTCATCCGCGGCGGCCTTAATTACAACATGGAACTGCGCTGGGACGGCGTGCCCTCCCTGGCGGACGCCCTCCGCATGCTCAAGGAGCAGGCCAGAAGAACCCCTCCCGGCCAATGGGTGCGCGTGGTAGGCGGCTGGAGCGAGTTCCAGTTTGCCGAACGCCGCATGCCCACGCTGGAGGAGATCAATGAAGTGGCTCCGGATACGCCCGTGTTTGTCCTGCACCTGTACTGCCGCGCCATGCTCAACAAGGCCGCCCTGCGGGCCTGCGGGTACACGAAGGATACGCCCAACCCTCCCGCCGGAGAAATCCAGCACGACAGCGACGGCAACCCGACGGGCCTGCTGATTGCCCGGCCGAATGCCACCATTCTTTACGCCACGCTGGCCAAGGGACCCAAGCTACCCGTGGAGCACCAGATCAATTCCACCCGCCATTTCATGAGGGAACTCAACCGTCTGGGATTGACCAGCATCATTGACGCGGGAGGCGGCTACCAGAATTATCCGGAGGATTACGAGGTGATTGAAGAATTGCACAAGCGCGGGGAAATGACCGTGCGCATTGCCTACAATTTGTTCACCCAGAGGCCCAAGGAAGAGAAGGAAGATTTTGCCAAGTGGATCAAGATGACGGAACCCGGGGAAGGGGACGATTATTACCGCTGCAACGGCGCGGGCGAAATGCTCGTTTTTTCCGCCGCGGATTTTGAAGACTTTCTGGAACCCAGGCCGGACCTTCCCGCAGATATGGAGTCCGAATTGAAGGGCGTAGTCAGCCTGCTGGCCGCCAATAAATGGCCGTTCCGCCTCCACGCCACCTATAATGAGAGCATTTCCCGCTTTCTGGATGTGTATGAGGAGGTGAACCGGGAGATTCCCTTTGAAGGGCTGCACTGGTTCTTCGACCACTGCGAGACCATCGACGAAAAGAACCTGGAACGTGTGAAGGCGCTGGGCGGGGGCATTGCCGTGCAATGCCGCATGGCCTACCAGGGCGAATATTTCATGGACCGCTACGGGAAGGAAGCGGCGGAACATACGCCCCCCGTCCGGAGGATGCTGGAAATGGGCATTCCCGTGGGAGCCGGAACCGATGCCACCCGTGTGGCCAGCTACAATCCCTGGGTGTCCCTGTACTGGCTGACCACCGGGAAGACCGTGGGCGGCGCGCGCATGTACCGGGAGGAAGATTGCCTTTCCCGCGAGGAGGCTCTGCGCCTGTACACTCAGGGCAGTACCTGGTTTTCCTCGGAAACGGGCAAGAAGGGAGCCATTGCCCCCGGGCAGCTTGCGGACATGGTCGTTCTAAGCGAGGATTATTTCACCGTTCCGGAGGAAGATATCAAGAAGATCGAGTCCGTGCTGACCATCATGGACGGCAAGATCGTTTACGCCACGGGTCCGTTCAAGGATCTGGACCCGGAACCCATTCCGGTGCTGCCGGAGTGGTCGCCGATTGCGGTATTCGGCGGTTACGGCGCGCCCCTGGACCCGAAAAAGGCGGCCCGCGCGGGCGTACCCTTCCAGCAGGAACATCAGCATTCCTGCCATTGCCATGAACATGGCTGCATGCATTCCGCTTTCATGCTGATGGAGGGGATGGCCAATGCCTCCCGTCCCAAATACTCCGATTTCTGGGGCTCCGGGTGTGGATGCTTCGCGTTCTGACGGTAAACTTATGCGAAGCTCCGGCGCTCCGTCTCCTGCAAAGGGACGGAGCGTTTCCTTTTTCCGGAAAAGAGGGGAAATGCGGGGCCTTGCCCGTTTCCGTCCCCTACAGGACTTCCCGGTACAGGGAAATCTCAATGGCTTCTTCCGTCATGTCACTGAGCAGGGGGATGATGCGCTGGAAGTGTTCGGAATCCGCGTGGACGTCCACGGCCGCCTGGTCCTTCCATTCTTCAATGAAAGTCAGGATATAGGGATCGTCCATGTCCTCGTACAGGTGGTAGGATATATTGCCGGCTTCCGCGCGGCTTTTTTCCACCAGTTCCCTGGCGGTAGCGATGAATTGGTCCCTGGCTCCGGCTTTGACGGTGCTTTTGGCGGTGATTGTGATCATGGCTGTCAATAATTTGGCTTCCGGCAGAGTAAGGGGGGCCGGGAGGAGGTGTCAATCATCCTTTTGGGACGTTCCGGTCATTATTCCACCTCGTGGAGATTTTTCAGCAGTCTGGCCCGTGTCTCCCGGGTGTGTTCCACTCCGGGCGTGCAGGAATGACCACGGTAGAACCCTATGATTTCCAGTCGATTTTCAATGTCCGGACCGTGCAGGTCCTCCGGGTCCGCAGAGGGATAGTTGGAGGAAGGGCCTCTCAGCATTTTGACCTGCATGGTGGCCAGATTGAGCAGGCATATCTGGATTTCATTGGTGAAGAGAAGACTGCCTTCATTCCGGCCCCCGGCAGGCCGCAGCCTGTAGATGGTAATGGCGCTTCCTCCTCCCGGGTTGATCAGGATGGAAGGGAAGACGTACTTGCGTCCATTCGCGTTCCGGACGACCAGGTCGAAGTCGCTTTCCCCAAAGAACCTGTTGGTGACGCGTGAGGAAATGAGGATTTCCGGCGCGTTTTCCTCCGGCAGGGGAATGGGCGTGGATATCAGGAACGCGGAGCCCGGAGGCAGTTCCGGCACCGGGAGGGTGATCGTGAAAAGGTCAATGATGAAAATGATGACGCCGATGGTCAGAAACAGGCAGATTCCCCTGTTCCGGAGCCGGCAGGCCAGTCTGGCCGCGCTTTCTCCCGGATTCAGCGTGTCTTTGATGCCGTCACGGTGCATGTAGTAGTTAGTCAGCCGGGAGATAACGGCCAAGGCTCCCGCCAGGGCCAGCAGCCGTGCCAGTATGAAAACCGCTTCTTCCCAGGTTTTCCCCGTGCGGATGGCGGAGAAAAGGCATGAGACGAGAAAGGTCAGCACCGTAAGCAGGATGATGAACGCCAGGCAGCCGGAAGGGGCGGCGCGGACCGGAATCCATTCCCTGCCGCGTTTGCTGTAGTGGTGGAGAATCAGCGCGGCGAGCAGGAACGCGATGATGGCCAGAGTGGAATAAAAATGCTGAAACAGGTAGTCAGGCATGGAGGCTGATGATGCTTGCGCATTGTGTCTTTTGTAACTGGCTCCGCGCCCGGTTCCGGGAAAAGGGGTACGGGGAAGGGACCGCTCCGGGGTGCGGAACGGCTGGATGTGTTCCGGATTCCTCCGTTATACGGAAAAACCCGGAGGAAAGGGAAGATTGTCAGTTCCGGACCGGTTCCGCCTGGATTTTTTTGAGCTTCGCGAAACGGGGAAGGGAGTGTTCCTTCCGCATGGACGTTTCCCCCTGGATGAGCGGAAGAACATAGTCGATGAACGGCTGCTCCATTCCGTTGCCGCGGGGATTGATCCATTCGCGCGGCACCAGTTTTTCCACGTTGGCTACGTCCGTGAGGCCGATGAGCTTGGCCTTGCAGACGTACTGCCCGTTTTCCGTGCTTCTCTCGAAAGCCACCATTTTGTCCGTCTGCCCGGCCACGGCCGCTTCCACAGCGGCCTTTCCGGCCATGTAGGCTTCGTCAATGTCCGTTTTGGAAGCGACGTGGGAGGCGCAGCGCTGGAGCAGGGAGAGTTCAATGCTCCGGACCTTGGCCCCGGTCTGCCGTTTGACGGATTCCGCCAGCATGGCGCCCAGGCCGCCCAGCTGGGCGTGGCCAAAGACGTCCTTGTCTCCTGATTCCGCGATGAAACGGCCATCCGCGTGCCGCACCCCTTCAGAGACGGCCACCATGCAGCTTCCCTTGCTCCGGTAAATGCCGTTTACGTCCTGCCAGAATTCTTCCATGTTGAACGGAACTTCCGGCAGGTAAACCAGGTCGGGGCCGGCTCCGGCATAAGTGGCCAGGGCCGCGGACCCGGCCAGCCAGCCGGCATGGCGGCCCATGATTTCCACGATGGTGACGCGGCCCTTGTCGTACACGCGCAAGTCCTGATGTACTTCCATGCAGGAAGTGGCTATGAATTTGGCGGCGGAGCCGAAGCCCGGACAGTGGTCCGTGCCGTAGAGGTCGTTGTCAATGGTCTTGGGGATGCCGATCACGCGGCATTCATACCCGGACTGCTGCATGAATTTGGAAATCTTGTTGCAGGTGTCCATGGAGTCGTTGCCGCCGTTGTAGAAAAAATAACGCACGTCGTATTTGCGGAATACTTCCAGAAGGCGGCGGTAGTCCGCATCGTCCACGGAGGGATCAGCCATTTTGTAGCGGCAGGAGCCCAGGGCGGATGCGGGGGTGTATTTAAGCAATTCCAGTTCTTCCGGGTCCTCCAGGGCCATGTCGTACAGGCGTTCGTTCAGCACTCCTTCAATGCCGTTGGCGGCCCCCAGCACGCGCGTAACATGCTCGCATTGCAGGGCTGTCTGAATGGCTCCCAAAGCGCTGGCGTTGATAACGGCGGTAGGACCGCCGGACTGCCCGATGATGCATGCTCCTTTTAATGCGTTCATGGAGGAATGTTGGATGAGAGAGGTGCCTGTTTTCGCCTCCGCCGCCGTGTTTCCGCGCCGGGAACAAAATCAAGTTTGACCCTATCTGCACGCCGGAGGGATGTCAAACATTATCAGCCTCCGTGGTTTTTCTCCCGAATGCCGGAAAATGCGGGATATGGCGGCCGTCGGGATGTTTCCGTTCCTTTTTCAGAGCGGGATAAAGCATTCGGCAAGGGAGGATGTCGCAGGCAAACGGATAAGAGCGTTCCGTGCGCTGCCTCATGCCCCGATCCCGGAAAGCGGAGCATGATGGATACGGGGAATGTGCCGCCGTATGCGGAAGGAAGGCGGATGCCTTTTCTCTCTTTTCAATAGCCGACGGGGACGTCCGTTGAATTGCCCGGCTTTTTGCAGGAACGAAAGCAACGCAAGACGGTCACGAGGATGCCGGGACGGGACGCTGGATGACGGATTGCCCCGGATGGAGTTCCGGAATGACGGAGATGCTTTTGAGGTGCTTGCCGGAGATCAGGGAACGGAGCATCCGGATGAGCTTGTGGACCGTTTTGGTGGAATTTTCCTCGTAATAGGTAATGGCGGGAAACAGCCGTTCCATGAAAGGCTCATACGTCAGGCTTACCAGGCTGAGCTGGCCGGGGATGCTCAACTGGCGGGCCTCCACGTAGGAAAGGATGGGAATGATCTGGTTGCCGCGCGTAGCCACCAGGGCGGACATGTCCGGGTGTTCCGTGAAAGCCCTGGTCAGGTGTTCGAAGAAAGCAGGGGTTTCAAAGGGAGTGGGAATCAGAACGGGATTCCAGCCCTGTTCCGAAAAACCGAAGAAGCCTTTCTGCATCAGGTGGTGGCCTTTCAAAGGATCCGGAGGGAGGCACAACCCTACGGTTCTGTGCCCCTTGTTCCACAAATGCCGTGCCGCATGATGGGTGGTTGCGGCCCAGTGGCGGTCCAGATAGGGCAGGTTGCTGCTTTGATAGGAAGTCCCGCGGACAATGCAGGGAATGCCGTGTGTCTTGAACCAGAGCTGGGATTGCTCCGAGGAACGGTGAAGAATCCAGCAGACGCATTCCGATTTGCCCACTAGCTTGGCAAGCCGTTTGTCCGGATTGTTGCCCAGAAGCCAGGGGGCTTCAAAGATGCGCACGCTGATTCCGTCCTCCTCCAGAATTTTCAGGATGGTATATACTTCCACCAGGACGCTTTGCGCCAGTCTTTTGATTGGCTGAGACGTCAGAAAGCCAATGGTGGCCTTTTTTTCCTGGATGGGGAAGGAGGTGGCGTCCGGCCCCATGTTGTCTGCGGCGGCTTTCAGAATACGTCTTGGCACCTTGATTCGTGCCGGGGCAATCCAGTTTTCCTTCTCCAGAATGGTCAATGCCTTTCTGACCGTCTCCCGGCCCACGGATAATCTGTTGCCCAGTTCCCGCTCGCCGGGCAATACGTTGACCAGGCTTCCGCTGAGAATCATTTGCTTGATTTTATTGGCCACATTTTCTGCCAGTGAAAGGGCTGGTGCTGGATTCATATATTCTTCTAGTACGTCTTGAAACACGGGAATTCGAGCCATTTGTTGAGCCTTTCCGACCGGAAAGGTTCGGCTGCGTCGTCCGCATATTGATAAGACATTCTATCTCTGTTAAATATTCAGATTATTGTGAAGTCTGGTCTTTTTTATTCGGTAGAGAATTCCCGGGAAATTCCCTATAATGTTTTTGTTTAATGAATTATCATATCTCTTGGGAAAATGAGAAATGAAGTAAAATTATTTTTAATATTCTTATTTCAAGAGTGTTGTAATTATTTGTCCCTAATTTGTGTTTTACCTGCGCAGATAGTTCCGTTTTTGAACGATTTCCAGACATGGCTTTTCCAAGAGGATTTGCACGATCTGATTTTAGAGCAACTATCCCGGTGAAGTTCATTCTGCTCAAGGCCCGGGACGGCAGCTGAAGATGGAGAAGAGAACGGACATCATGATACAGCGTTTCCATGTGGTGAGGAGGCTGTCAAAAAAAGAGACGTGGCCTATCAAGGCCATTAAAGATTGCACGGTATGCTTGCGCCGGGAATTGCTGAATTCCTGGGAAATTTGAGTGGCTTCCCGCATTCGAAGTGAATTTACAGTTTTTTATTTGAATAAGTGCAGCCCTGCAGATTCATCCAGCATAAACGTTTTATGCAGGATAATATTTCCGCGGGAGAGACAGAGACTTTTAGAGAAGTGGCATTACTCCATGCCGTTTCATCCGGCGAATGGAAAGCATTCCAAGTCTGAATTTGGCTGATTCAAGATAATTTTAACACCGGAAGGGAAGAATCCCTTTCAGAAACCAGTGAACCAATTAATTCTATCAGTTAGTCGAGTCAATCGATTCAGGAAAAGGATATACTTTTCACCGATGAGGATTATTCGGAATCTGCCATGATGATGAAGCGGGCGTGGTGTTTTCCCACTACTTTACAATAATAATAGAAAATAATCATGAAGAGAATGAATACGGTAAATGGAATTCCGCTGGTAGCAGAGAGTGATTTTATCAATCATGCGAAGAGCAAAACCATTCATCTGACAGAAGAAGAACGTACCATATGGAATGCCAAGGCGGATACTTCCGAACTGGCATCCAAAGTGGATGTGGATACCTTTACGGTTCACAAGACCGATGCTACGGTTCATATCACCGATGAAGAGCGTGAAAGATGGAACTCCACAGCGGCCAGCAGCGTTTCGCGTGCCGAGATGGAGACATATGTTGCCGAATATGTGGCTGCACATGGATCTACGGTTGATTTGGGCAATTACCAGGGGCCGCTCAATTTGCGCAATGAGAAAGGCTTTCCCGTACTGGCCTCACGTGAGGGTGATATTTATTGGGGGGAGAAGGCGAGAGTTCTGTTCGAGTAAACGGACGCGCCTTTGTGGTGGAAACGGAGGGCAATATCATTTTAAGCGACGCCTGTTCAGGTGTCACGATTTCCGGGAAGAATGCGTAGCAGTTAACTCACAATACTTTTCTGTGCGTGTGAACACATTCTACTTGGGCACCAAGACGGTTCCCACTGGGCTGACGGATCGCTTAGTCTCTTGACAGGTGTTATGGTATCCTCAGGCGTTATAAAATCATGACGTCCTTTTCCATATTCATGTCATATTCCCTGTAGAAAGAACCGATACTTTACACGACATGAATACTATCCATACGGAAGCCAGCGGTAAATGCAGCCGTCTCTAGTCTTGTCTGCTCCGTTTTGAACATGGAGACACTTTCTTGCTGCCCTTTTCTGTTCACGCAGGGAAGGGCCTTTCATCTCCGCATATATCCCGGTTTAGTGTTGATAAAAATAGTCTCCATGTACTGCAGTGTCTGAAAGTAAAAACTATAATTGCTGATAAACAATAACTTGTGCCGGGTGGAAGTCGAGACTGCGAGAACAATTCCTATAAGGTCTGACCAGCTGTGTCATTCCTATTTCGTGGGATCTTGGCCGGGAATAATAATTTTGATTCACTTGCTTTCAGCAATATTGTTTTCAGTCCGGATTACAGGAAATTGGATGAAGGCCTCTTTGCCGTACCTGAAGATTATGTGAAGTATGGATTGAAGCCAGGATCAGTGTATCCTCCGGCAATCAATACACCGTGTTTGTTCGGCTGACCCGATGGGATCGGGCGCCCGGTTTTATTACCCATTCCAGCCATTTCTTTTCCATTCCACAGATTTTTGGATTGAGGGGGAATGGCCGTGCCTGGTACTGCAAAGTATTCTAGGGCGTGGCCGGCGGGTTTTGACGAAGGAACCGGGTACCTCGCTTCCTACACGATTCTTCCGGAGTTCTTTGGTTTTGGTCCAGTCGGGGGAAATTTCTGATAGGAGGTTATATTTGCCAAAAGGGAACGGGAGGACGTTATTAATACGCTGCGTTACTATGGAGAGGCTATTCTGGACGAATAATACAGACTGATACAGTACAATTAACTGATTGTCAAATAGGGACAAAGAAAAATTACAAATACAGCTCCCCACGCCCGGTGTATGGGATAAGTTCATCATGCCGGCCATTTTCCCGGATGGAGACGGATTTGTCAGTCACAACGTTTCACACAGGATGATATTTCTGTGAAACAGACGGAAACTTTTTTGAAGTGGTTTCACACATTGCCGTCTTATCCATAGAATGGAAAGCATTCCAAGTAAGGATGCAGCTGGACCAGATCATCAGTTCGCCTGTGGAGGAAGGAGAACTATCTCTGGAATCCAGGAATGCAGTCATGTTGACCGTGGAAGCAGTCAATGCCCAGGGAGGACGCAGGCTTTTCTCCAGTCGGGATTATTCGCAGTTCACGATCGTGGACGGGACAGCAGTGGAGTTGTTCAACTACTTTATAACAAACAATAAATAATCATGAACAGCATTAATACAATAAACGGAGTTCTGGTAGCAGCGCAGAGTGACTTTGCCAACCACGCAGAAGACAAAACGCTCCATCTGAGGGAGGAGGAACGGGAAGCCTGGAACGCCAAGGCGGATGCTTCCTCCTTGTCGGGCAAGGTGGATACGGACACGTTCAGGTCCCACGAAACCAACACGACGGTTCATGTGAGCCCGGAAGAAAAGGAGAAATGGAACGCGAGAAATACGAAGGGGGCTGTGGTGGCCACGCAGGATGGTCTGGACGAGCATGTGGAGAACACGACCGTGCACATCACGGAGGAGGAACGTACGGCTTGGAATGGGGCAGTAGCCATTCCGGGAGCGTCCAATGCCTTCACGGGTGACAATACGCATACGGGAACTGAAACATTCAATGGGCCACTTGTTTGCAACTCTGGTATGAGTTTGCTTGGTGAGGATATGGCTCGCCAGATTTTTTTGTCTCAGTTGGATCTTACTTATTCATTACGTACCGCTGCTACTTGGTGCACAGCAGCTCAAGGCAACCAGAGGGGCGATGGGTACAACAGTATCTACGGATGCACTAACAAAATTTCTGATTACGGAGGTGGCCGCCTTAAAGGTACTCTTACCCGGACAGACGAAACATGGGCCGGATACTGGATGTACCAAGGACAAGGCAACAATTATGCGGCAGGCGAAGAAACTGCTGTCATCATGAGTGTAAATAGACAGTGTTGGCAACTGTCAAAGGGGGCTATCACTAAAGTTGCTTATGGGTGTGGACACTCTCGCGAGGATTTGAACGTTGATTATGAGACGTTGTTTTCTCCAGATTTCGTAGTGTCACCAATGCGTCCTATGGTGCTCTTATCAATGACAGAAGATGTGAAAGTACGCATTGATGTCTATTGGGCACAGCGACATTTGCAGCGCGTTTTGACCGAATATGACGCTACTAATTATCTACAGGTTGTGGTCCTATACTCCCAGAGAGAGTTCGCAGTATATTATCGTGCATCATATCCTTATATGTCGGACTGGAAATGTTTGTGTCGATTTGGTTTAGGTAGTTCACAACAGTTTGGGAGGCTCATTGTTTGGGGTGGCGAGCCATCCGGCGTGACACCCTATGACTGCTTCGCCATTACCCATATGACAACCCCTTTGGGGCGTTTGTTGCGACAGGGTTATGGAGACTCGCTGTCTCCTGAGCTCGAATTTTAATACTTCATTATTAATAATCATGAATATCAATAAACAAGACATAGAAAAGGCCCAGCAGGCGGCATCCGCCCGTTGAACCGTTTCTCTATTGGGAACCATTGCTGGCCCTCTCCTGTTCACGTGGGGGAGGGCTTTTTTTAACCGGCGCAATTTTGCGCCCAGTGAATATACGGACTCTACTGCAAGACAATGCCTTTAAAAACCGTTTTCATGTCTTGCAATTTGTCTTGCACTTTCAAGAAAATAAAAACCGCAAGCACTGATAAACAGTAACTTGCGGTATGTAAAATTTGGTACCGACGGTGGGACTCGAACCCACACTCTTTTGGAACTCGATTTTGAGTCGAGCGCGTCTACCATTCCGCCACGTCGGCATGTGCAGTGCTGGGATTAAGCATCAACCGCCGGGGAGAGTCAAGAATTTACTGTGGAATGAATGTGGGGCCGTTCCGGAAAAACGGAGGGAATCCGCCGTGGATTCCCTCCGTGTGTCTTTTCAAATAATCAGAACGAGTAGCGCACGGTGGCGGTGACGCTCTGGTTGGTCATGTTTTCCCGGCATTCCAGGTGATAGAAGGCTCCGGCTCTCCAGGCGCCGGAGATGGCCCAGTTCAGCCCGGCGTTGACGATGAGGGCGTGGCGTCCGGGATAGATGCCATCCACCCGGAACGCGCTGCCGAACGCATCCGTTTTCACGGATGCGTTCCGTCGGGAGACGTCTCCCGCGTACGCGACAGTCGCTTGAGGCATAAGAATTTGTCCTTTGCCAACTGCGATTTGTTTTTGCCAGGTGAAGCCGACGGGAATGCTCCAGTTCTGTACGGAACCGTCCCGGTACCAGGCGGCGCCGGAACCGGAACGTTCCCCGAAGGAGCCTTGGGAACCGTTCAGGAATTCGATTCCTGCGAAGGGCTTCAGGATATCCGTATTACTGAGCCGGATGTTCCAGGTCCCTTTCAGGCCGAAGCCGTAAATATCATCGTTCCAGGAGGCTGTAGTGGGGCTGTCTCCCAGCGTGCCGTCCGCGTCGTTGTCCATGCGGCCATAGGTGAAGTAGCCGTCGATGTCCAAGCTGTTTCCCCCGTGCAGGTCGCGGTGGTAGCGCTGGTAGAGCGCGAGCATCAGCCCGTCCTGGTCCGCCTTGAACTGCTTGTCTGCAGAGTGGAAGGAGCCGAAGGTCTGGCCGAAGGCCGCCCCGGTAATCCAGCCTTTTACGCAGGAGTAGTCCATGCCCAGGGCATAGCCGCCGCCCTTGTAGTCAAAGCCGGAGATTCCTGCGGATGAGGATACGTTCATAAAATCCCCCAGGCCGGAGAACCAGACGTTGCGCCTGCCCGGACCGCGGAAGTCAAGCTGGGAGGCCGCCGTATGGGCGAAGCTGTCCACTACCCGGACGGAGGACCACAGCGTGTTGGCGATGCGGGAGGCTTCCTGCCCGCGCAGGGCTTTCACGGCGTCCAGATTGATTTTCCCGTTGAAGATCAGGTGCAGTCCGTCGGCGGATACGGTGAAGCCGGTGTCCGTAACCAGGTCGGTGCGTCCTTTCAGCGTGGGGGCGATGCCGGTCAGGTCCCACAGGTCTCCGTCCGGATCAATAACGGTGCTGGCATCCAGGTTGACCAGGGACAGGGAGAAGCTCTGTTCCGAGTTGAAGAGCAGATTGTCCCCGATGACCACGTTGACGTGGGCTCCGTCCACATAATAAGTGGAAGAGACGTTCAGTTGGGAATAGGTGTCCGCACCGGTATGGGCGGCGTCTGCCGGAGTCGTTCCGTTGACGAAGAACGTGAATTCCTGCACTCCTCCCCAGGCGTTGAGGCCTCCTTCATAGTTGTGGCAGCCGGCGGAGGATTCTCTGCCCAGAACCAGTTCACTGCCGTAGTATTTGACGAGTCCCTTGAAGGTGCCGGAGCCGGATATGGAGGAACCGCTGTTGGTTTCCACGGCGGACAGGACGGTGGAGCCGTTCAGCACCAGGTGTCCGGGAACGTCCGGACGGGCGAATGATTCCCCCAGGGTGACGGTTCCGCCTTCCACGCCCAGGCTGGCATCCCTGCCGTCCAGAATGAGGGTGGCGTTGTTCGTGATGGCGACGTTTTCCGCCTTGTAGGAGCCGCCGGCGACAATCGTGCCGTCCCAGGCGGTGACGTTGAGATTTCCGAAGGCTCCTTCGTTTGCGGCGGAGGCATGGTAACCGGCCGTGCCGGAGTTTTCCCAGTTCAGGGTTTGTTCCTCCGACAGCGTGAGCTGGCCGGAAGTGCCGCTGACGGAGCCGGAAGAAATGACGGCGTCCGACTGGCTCAGATCCGCTTCACCGCCTTCCAGAACGATGCCATGTTCGGGCAGGTCCTGTCCAATGATGACTTTGGATCCTTCCCCTATATGGATGCTTTCTCCGGGCTTCACGATGACGGGAGCGCCTTCACCCAGGAATACCTGGCCCTGGAGGCGGTAGGCCATGTGGTAGTTGTCCAGGTCAAAGCCGCCAACCTTGGGGGTGTACATGTCCTTGATACCCTGCCTGATCTGGTCCAGCGTGACGACCCAGGCGGTATCCGTGGTGTTGAGTACCGTGGTTCCCACCGTAGCGTTTTCGGCCAGGTCCAGATTGATGTCCAGACCGTTGGTTCCCACTTCCAGGGCGGTTCCCGCTGCATTCTGCACCAGGGTTCCGCTGATCAGCGTCATGTCTTTCGCAATGGTAAGCGTGCCTGTTCCGGACAGGGTGCCCAGATTGTTGACAAGGGCTCCGTCACGGAGAATTTGGGAGTCTCCGGTCAGGGTAACATTAGAGCCGTAGGCCACGTTGAACCGGTTGACCAGCCCGGCGGCTTTTTCCGTGGAGATGGTCCAGTTTGCCTTGTTGTCCGCACTGCCTGCATTGAGCGTAACGGAGGAGTGGTGGGTGGCGGTATCCGACTTGTTGGTGTTGACGGTTGTCCGCACCGTGTAGTCGAACAGTCCGGGATCGCTTCCCGTGCCGGAGAGCAGCGTGATGGTATCCACGGAGCTTTCCTTGCCGGAACCGCCCAGTTCCCAGATGCCGGTGATGGAGGCGCCTGCGTGGACGGTGATGTTGTCCGCGGTGTTTTCCGTAGAGAAGTCGGAGCTCGTATAGGAGCCGCTGTACAGGGCATAGGCCGTTCCGCCGTCTCCCGTTGCCGCGGCTTCAACCATACCGGTGGATCCGATGGTTGTTGTGATGCCGGTACCCCCCATCAGGGCTGCGGCCGTGCCGCCGGCGGTTGTCGCGCTGACGGTTCCGTTAATGGTACCTGTGGTGAGGGAGAATTCAGCCAGTAGGCCGTGCGCTGCCGCGTTTCCCGTGGAGGCGGCGGAAATGGCGCCGCTGATGTCACCCACGGCCAGGGAGCCTGTGGCGGAAGCCCCGGCGGCCGTACCGGCCATGGCCTCGGCCCGGATGGTTCCGGCTACGTTGCCTATGGTGATGTTGGAATGGGTTTGGTTGCCTGATTCCTCTCCCGCGTAGATTCCATAGGCATCCATGCCGCCGGAGGCGGCGGTAATGGCGGCCGCAGCGCTGATGTTGCCCAGCGTGATGTCTTCTCTGGCCTCAATGCCAAGAGCGGAGAATTTCCCGCCGGCATCAGTGGATCCGGAATTAGCGGTGATTTGTCCGTCGATTTGGGAAATATTCACCCGTCCGTAATTGGACTGGATACCTCTGGCTCCATATCCGGAAGTTGTCACTGCGGAGATGCTGCCGGTAGCCGAGATGGTGCCGATTTCGACATCCTTGTAGCGCGGTCCCTGGTAGTCCATGGTGTTTCCGTAGGAATACAGTCCCCTCGCAAAGTTCCCGGTTCCCAGGGTGACGGAAATTTGCCCCGCAAAGGTGCCGATGTCCAGTCCTCCCTGGTAGGCATAGATGCCGTTGGACGAGAAGTTGGCCGTAATGGTCATGACGGAGGATTCCGCCATGGTTCCGATGTTGATCATCTTGCCGTAGCTTCTGATGCCCGTGGCATTGGTATTGGCTGCGGAGACGTTGAACTTGCCGGCGATGGTTCCGATGTCCAGGCTGGCTCCCGATGACGTATCAATGCCAAAGGCATTGTTTCTGGTAGAGGAAACGTTGAAAACGGCTTCTTCCGCAATCGTGTCTATGCTGAGGGGATCGGATTTGCCCCAAATTCCGCGTACGTTGCTGGAACCGGTCACATTGATGGTGGCGGAGACCGTTCCCAGAGCCGGGTCTGATGCGGTTCTTTCCACTGTGGCGTCACGGGTTCCGTTCAGGTTTTCCCTGCCGGCGTCCTGTGCGTGGACCGGGGCCAGCATGCCAAGGCAGGCCAGAGTCATGGCCACGGCCTGCATTTTATGCCTGGTGTGGCAGGAGTCCGGTGCGGCGTACGTGTCGCAGGAGGGAAAGTCCGCAAAAGCGGGGGAAATCCCGGCCGCCAAGGGGGCCGGGCCATCATGGTCTGCTCCGTTCAAGCGGAGCGTTTTTAATGAATGCATGTGTATGGTCTGAATGCCGGAATACTCGCCGACGGTTCATAAATACTTCGAGGCTGGCGATCTGGCTCATTGCCCGGTTGTATTCCGGACAACATACAGTGGCGGTACCGCTCCGGATTCACACCGGATTCCCCATTTATTTCCTGCTCGTGCCGCGAGCTTCCCAGAAGTGCCTCCCGTATTTACGGAGGCAGGGCATGCCTAACATACCGTGCCGCGGCTGTCAATGGGAAGTTGTACAACGTCCGGAGGGTCGGTTTCTCTTGTCATGGAACATCGTTGTGGTAAAATCATCCCTCCCATTTGGGTACTTTGTTGTTTTATAAATGGAATAAAATTAATGAGTTATTTACCCC